>Ga0070715_10000049_pt1 | contig 49524 bp, 73 predicted proteins | sample LARL111metaG_FD_71394 | JGI IMG/M metagenome (GOLD analysis project Ga0070715, IMG submission 71394) | Corn, switchgrass and miscanthus rhizosphere microbial communities from Kellogg Biological Station, Michigan, USA - LAR L11-1 metaG | ecosystem: Host-associated > Plants > Roots > Rhizosphere ... | reverse complement strand
TGGACCCGATCGTTTGCGTTGTTCCACGGAAGGTTGCACGAATCTGACCATTGTACTCCTCCGCGCGAATACCGAATTCACGCAACGAACGGAAGTTACCCTGCGACGCAGCGGAAATAGCATCCGCCACACTGGTAATAGATGTTCCCGTGGCGGTAGCAATATCGCCGAAGCTGCGGAGTACTTCAATGCTCGGGTCAAGTCCTTGGTTGACCAACTTGGCGAATGCGTCTGTGCTTTCTTGCAGTGTGAACGGACTGTCCTCAGCAAACTTCAACAACGCTTCGAACGCTTGGCCCGCGCGCTCAGAGCTACCCGTCAAGGTAGTCAGCCGCGCCGTAAGAATACCGACGCGCTGTCCTTCCTCCACTAGCGCGTGAACACCAGCAGCAGCAGCAGCGGCGATAAGCGTGAATGAAACAAGACGCGTGGCCGCGCCGGCGAAGGACGTACCCATGCCAGTCGCCGCTTTTTCAGCGGCCCCGCTGGCTTGTGTCAAGTCCTTCAGCTCATTGGTCGCCGGCGCCGCACCGCTGGACGTGACCTTAATACTTAGACTGGCGGTATCTTGGCCTTCACCCGACATGATTAGTCCTCGTTTGCTATTTGGTATCTAATTTCGTCCAGCTTACGCAGCGCCTTCACTTCCCATTCCATCAAGCGGTGGCCAGTTAGCTCCGACCATGCTTTGATTTCTGCGTAATAGAGCCGCTGCGGCGGCGTAAACATTTCCCAGTACCATTCCCAAAGATATCGCGCTTCGGGCGCTAGATCAGGTCTTTCAAGTCCTTTCGGCTTCTTCTTACTCTGCCTCCATACTGAAGTAAGATGATCGCGCAGACTACTCTTGGAGCCCTTGACGGGCTTTAGGAGTCGGAACTCTGCTCGCCCGAATTCGCAGAGGATGTTTCCGACTTCTTGAAAAAATTTCTGCGGTTACTACAGAACTTATCAATCTGGTCGCGCAAACTCGGTGCCTCCGTAAGCAGCTTCTCAAGATTCTCCTTATTGAAAGGCGTTTCAAAGCTCCATCCGGAAACCATAGCGGCCGTCAACTGTACGCGATTACGTGCGCCAATAGCCAGCCGCAGCTCCTCGTCCTTTTCGTGCATCATTAATGCTAAATCGTGCATACCGCGATCGCGCGCCCTGCGAAATTCGTCACTATCTTCGTAGTGTACCTGCAACCATTCTTCCGTTTTGGTGCCGTCTGGGAGTACGACGAACATCTTGGTGCCGACGTTCGACGCTTCGCGAGTAAATAAGTCTTCAATTTTCATAGTTAAAAGTTCCGCTCAACACGAATTTGCGTGGCCATTGTGGTGTCGTACAGCGCGATGAACGGCATTTGCAACGTGATAGGTCCTTCACCGCCGACATTAGGTGCGCCGCCGTTGTACTTCACACGCGGCAGCGTGACGCGTATGCCGGTACGGTTAGCGCCGGAAAGTTCGAACTGAATAGACGACTCGGTCTCGTTGATAAACTTGTTCAGCATCGTCAAGTTTTCAAAGTACATTGTGGCGGTGCCGTCCACCATGCTGCGGCCGATGCTCGGTTGCAAAGTTTCGTCGCTGCCGATTACAAACATCGTCGCCAAGTTGTTGTTGATGTTGAGCGCGATTTCCGTTACGACCGCGATCGGCGCGCCGGCTTCTAACAGCGAACCCGCAAAGCCGTCATAGGGTTCACCCGTCGGTGTCGCATTCAGGCTGGCCCCGGCGATGGCGCCGGTAATCTGCGACTGACCGATAACGCCAAAGCTGCCGGCAACAATACCGTTCGGCGAAATGGTGATCTTCATGGTGTTCATTTCTACGCCACGGAAGATCAGATGCTGCGCAATATCGCTGAAGAACTGATCAAACGTAAAGCTGCGACGCAACACGCCAGCCTTGCATGCACTGGCCAGCGTGGCGATGGTGACAGATTCGCCCGCTGCATCGTCCACAATCACGTCGCCATCCGTACCGCCGACAATGATCTTGCCAGCAGCGACAGAGGTCAGCACGCCATGCGCGATATTGTTGGCCACGTTGCCGGTAAAGCCCGTAACCACCACGCTGTCGCCCACTTCAAAACCAGCTGTAACGAATCCGTTTCCAGAATCATTGTAGCTATTGTCGGCAGCGACGGCGCTAATAGTCGTTGCGGTCTTGGTGGCTTTGGTGGCCCATGTTCCACCGAGCACGGCTTCAATAAAATCGTCGAAGCCATTATCTGAAAGTTCGAACGGTATTTCACCGCCGATCTGTTTGGTGCCGTGGCGGTAGTCGGCGATCTGCCGATCCGAGCGCAACTCCTCGGACTGGAACGTGTTCTTGCTCAGCGCCAACGTCACGCCGCCTTTATGGCGGAATGGCGTCATGGCAGGCGTGTTCGGCGTCGTGCCGTAGGTCACTTCCGCAATATACGAAAGCTGATGACGGGAACCGGAAGCAGTGGTCATATCTTTTTCTCCTATCGATCGATGAATGCACGGTAAAATATGGAAATGCTCACACGACTGTACCCGTCAACTTCCCGCGTCGGTGAGCGTGCGAAGGAAGTTATGTGAACTTTTTGCCCATCCTGAGCTGTGAATATAGTCCCTAATTTATAGAGCGCGTACATAGCTTCCACAAACGCGCGCATCTGGCTGGTCCCATCGCCGACTGGAGTGTTGTAGTCCACCTGCAACAAGCCCGTATCTTGATTGTACCCGTTCAGTCCTATAGTGGCGGGTATTGTCTCCGCCGGTAAGAAGAATACCGCAGCCCAGACATCGGCAGGCGGCGGATTGAATATTTCGTTGTCCGCTTTGGTCGCAAGAGGAACAGCCGGACTTATGACGTTAACGAACGTGTCGTAGTACGGCTGCACCAGCGCCTCTTCTATTGACGTATAGCTCATTTGGCTTCCCCGGATGCCTGTTGCACCAGCGCTGCTATCCGCGCCACGTTGCGCCGCACCATGCCCATCGGCGCTTTAGTGTGCGACCAGCCGTCGTATTCAATGCGCGCGGCGTAGGGCAGATTGTTGACAAGATACTGATCGCCGTCCTCGCCGTCTACACCGACCTGCATTTTAGCCAACGTCTTAGCGCCGCTGGGATCAAGTCCGCGCACCAGCCCGTCCGGCTTTGCCTTCTTACCGAGCTGCCAATTGGCGCGCAGACGGCCAGTCAATACCGGAGTGTCCAGAATTACCGCGCTGAACAGCTTAAGAATAATGATGCGACGCATATCTTTGCAGCGCGCAACCGAAGTCTTTTCGAACTTGCCGACTTGCAGAGCGAATCCACCGTCCGTCATAGCTGCCGCACTCCAATCTTGTAGATGATGGCCACGCCATCCGGTTTCAGCGGCGTGCAGCCGACAACAAACCATGAAGCGTTCTCAAACACCATCACGTCGCCGGCTTCAGGGTCGAATTCCGAATTCTTTCCAGCGCCCAGCACGTAACGATGCTTGTCAGCTACGAATTCTTCAGTAGCGCCGTTATCGAACTGTTTTATCTTGTTCTGCGTTGCCGGAAATACCGCAGCGGCCATGTCCCAAGATACAGGCGTGCCGTCCGTCTTCGCGCCAGTCACAAGGTTGATGGTTTTTGGCGTGCGCGTAATAGTGATAAGACCGCCCGCTGCGAGCAAGTCCTCATATGCGCTGTCGATTTCCTCTTGGTATTTAGTCGCCATTATCCGCGCCCTACACGAAGACTAGACATTCCGCCACCGCCGTCTAGCAGCGGTGCCAGCAACGTATCCACTCTGGAGAACACTGGCGTCACTACGCTGGTGCCGGTCGGCGCCCATTCCGTTTCCAGTACGTCCGTTTTCTTGCGTATAACTTCGCGGCCAGCGCCGTTCGGCAGTAACTCAGTTGTCTCACTCTCAACGGCAAGAAACACCTGCGCGTGCAACAGCTGCGGCGGCATAAAATTCGCATTCTGCATATAGCCGTTTAGCCAGACGTAAGAACGCGGCCACGGCAACGCTTGCAGACGCGTCACTTGCAGACCTTGCCAACGATCATAGAACTGCGCCAGCCAGTCCATCGCATCCAGCAATTGCTGTTCAACGATAGTGTCGCTGGCGTCCATAGTAATGCCGCGCGACGAAGCAAAGGTACGCGCGTCAGCGACGGAGATGTAGCTATTGGCATCCGCCTTGCCGGAGCCATCTTCAACGATTAACGCCATACCTTTGCCTCCAAATTATTTAAGCGCCCGCCACTCCAGGCGCCGCTAAATTACTGCTGACCTTTATGTTTTTTGCTTTTCTTGACCTTTTCGCCCGTCACCGGGTCTAGCTCTTCTTCGACCTCTTCACCTTCTTCGGCCGACTTGATATCCAGCTGGATGCTTTCGGCATGCGGCAGTTTCCGCAGAATGGCGGTGGCTTCTTCGGAAGGCTTCTCCGCCAGCACGTCGCCTTCTTTGTGGTCAGCTGCGTTGATGATCTTATGATCATCGTCCGTTTTTACTTTGATGGTAGGAACACGCTCGCTCATTTGTAGACTCCTTCAGTTGGAATAAAGGCGCCGTGTTACCGGCGCCTCGCTTTTAACTCTAACCAGCGTTAGCCGATTAGCCTAGCAGATCGGCAACGTGCGCCGGTTTGATCAGCTCGAAACCCCACGCCAAGCCGACCTCGTACTTCACACGACGGTACTGACGATACACCGCGACCTGGAACGCCAACCCGGAATTCGGATCGGTGATTTCGATCACATCGTCAGCTTGGTCGCCGCCTTCCGGCATGGCCGGCGCGCGGGTGATCAGCTGGATTGCGGACTTGCTGAACGCCATGTTTTTCGCAGACGCTGCGACCACGGTCATGGCCACATTGTCAGCAAGCGTTTGACGCAGGCCGGGCGCAGCCAGCGTTACGACAGTTGCGGTCAACGCAGTTGCCACGACGTATTTATTCGTGTCGCCCGCGAAGGTCACAACGTCGCCCGCCAATACCGTACCCGTACCCGTGTCCAGCGTGATGGCGGTGGCGCCAACGGCATAGCCCGCGCCGTTGTTCACCAGATAGCCGGAGCCAGTGCCGATTGCCGGCGTCACGACTTGTGCGGAAGTGTGGAGATTGAAGCCTTCCAACAAGCCGATGATGCCTTGACGCAGCAGTGCGTCGGTGCCCGCTTCGTTCACTTTGAACAGAACGGACTGTTTGGCGCGGATGTTTGCGATCGCAGAGGTGCCCAGCACCATCTGAAGATCGGTTTGCGGCGCGCCATTGTCTTCCAGGATTTTGCGCGTGAACGCAGCATCGCTCAGATCACCAGCCGTCCCGAACGGCGTGGTGCCAGCGGTGCCATACGCGCGCGACGCTTTGCTGGCCAAGCTGGCCAGATCGGCTTCAACGAGGTTGACCAGCGCGCGCATGGACTGCGTGAACTGATCGGTTACGATGTTGCCGAGCATCCCGGAATTGCCAACGCCTTTCTGTTCTTCGCCCGACCAACGGACCGGCGAATACTTGGATTTGCTGATGGTCATGGTGGTGTTGCCGATGTTTTGATCACCGTCGTCCACCGCATTGGTGCCCGGAGTGATGTCACCGGTGGTTGCCGGCGGTGCGATCGGGATGGTGATCGTTTCGCCGACGGCCGCACGTTCGGCGCTGGAGTTGCGCGTCACGGCGGGGATAAAGCCCACCAACTCACGAGACACGACATCCAGTGCCTCGTAAAGCTGCGGGATCAAGCTGGTCAACGTATTGGCCATTTGCGTATTTCCTCGAAATTAATCGGCCGGGGCCGAATTAGTCAACGACCTTGAGTTTCTGCGTGACCACTGCATCGCGTTGAGCGACCGGGTCCAGCAGCGCAAAGTCTGCGCGTTTGATTGTTTTAGCACCACCTGCTCCGCTGCCGCCTTTGTTGCCACCAGCGGCCCCGCCGCCAGAGCCAGAACTACCTTTGATAACCGGGGCGAAGGCCGGAACAGCAGCGATTTCGCCTTTAAGATCATCAATGGAAGACGCAGAGGGCTTGCCATCCGCACCGCGCACGATCGTAACATGCTGGCCTTCACGTACTTCCACCGCCAGCCGATTACGAATATGCGGTACGAGCAGCTCAGAGCTTCCGTCAATTGCAAGTTCCGAAGCCAGTTTGCCAGCGACGTTATCGATCAACAGTGTATCCAACGACGTCTTCAACGTTTGGATTTCTGTGTCTTTCGCCGCAACGGCTTTATCCAACTTCGCCTGCCACGACTTTTCCAGAGCAGCCACATCACCGGATTTCTTAGCAGCTTCTTCCTCGGCGAGGCGTTGTGCTTCCTCGGCTTCTTGCTGCCGTTTCGTAGCTTCTTTCTTTTCAGCCAGAAGCTCATCCACTTTCTTTTTAAGACCGGAGACATCTTCATTCTGAGGCAGCCCGGCCACGTCCAGATAGAATTTGCCTTCTTTCTCTTTGTACAACGCTTTCGTTGCATCATCGAGGCCGTCTAGATTGTCGAGTACGAATTTCAGTGCCATTTGTTTTGTCCCCTGGACAGAGTTATGCCGGCCCCGCCGACGGTTGGAAACGCTTACCGCTCTGCGGCAAACAGTTTTCTTTAGATGCCAGCCTTCTCAAATGCGGCGGGTTCTTTCTTCCGCATTTCATCCAGCGTCATCGGTTCAAAATTACGGTTTATATTCAAGCGACCAAACTCTTCGACAGTAAGTCCGCCTTCCCGGAACAGCTGCCCACGGGTCGGACCAAGCGCCTCGTCCTGGAACGCGGCCGGCTGCGTATTCAGCCATTCGTAGTATGTTTCGTCAGCATCCACATAGCCAGACGCCGAAGAACGAGTCGCGCCCTCATCCAGATAGGCGTACTGATCGTCCACTACTGCGACCGTCGTGCTGCGGCAGTTGATATGAATGGGCGGCATGGGGCCATCGCCCAGTTCAAACTCTTGCCCGTCTAAGCTGCGACATTGCGGCGTGGTTAAGCTGTCCAACGTGGAGACCCAGCGATACTTATCCACCACATCGCTATTCTCATTCCACGTTTCCAACCGCGCCATGCTGGAAACATGCTGCAAGGATGTACGGACCGCAGCGGTGAGGTCGCGCTGCATCTTGCCACCGATCAAACCATCCTTGAAGTTCTGCGCTTTCGTACCGCGCAGCGCTTGCACAGTTTGCTGCACAGTCCACCCGCGTGCATAGGCTTGGCGTATGGTGTTGTTCAGCGCCGCCACCTGCGTCGTGCTCCAGTTGGAAAGGAAGTCGTTTAGCAGTTCACCAGTGGACGCCAATGGTTGTTTCTGCGCGAACGCAAACACAGCATCGCTGTCCGGCGTGGTTAACGCGCTGGCTTTCACCTTCGTACCGTTCGTCAACGACTTAACTTCAAACTCCGCCTCGTACTCTCCGATGGCGGGCAGTCGGCCGATGAACGTCTCCAGCTGCTTATTCATTATTTCCAATTGGGCAGCGCGCATCTCGCCGAGCAGCGCGTTTAACCGCGTGCGCGAAACATCGCTCATCTTCTGCTGCGTCAGTTGGCTCATAATATCCCGCATTGCCTTGTCAACTTTCAGTAGCACCTTGGAAAAGTTATTGACTTCGCTCGTCTTCAGTCGTTCTAAAAACACCTGATGCCGAATGGCGAAGTCTTTCAGGCTTTTGTTGGTCGCCATTATGTGTCCTGTAAATATCGGTGCGCCAAGTAAACACTATCCTTCCGAGAAACGCCGGCTGCGTGAAACGTATAGTCAGAGCCATCCTTTGTAGAAGCTTCGTCGTGCAGCATTAACACTAGCACTTTCTTGATACCGCGTTCCTTGCACTCCGCCAGCGCATCTTCAAAAGCCTGCTCCGGAGAACGAAACTTGCAGTTTTGAAAGAACTGCGACATCGACACGACAGTCATCACACACCTCCAGCAGCCGGTCCGGGTACTTTGTCCTTATTGCCAGCGGGCGGCGGGTTAGGCGGTATCGGGTTCCCATTGGCGTCCACCGCGCCAGTGTCACCGTCAAGGTTCAGGCTCGGACCTTCGCTGGCAATTTCTTCCTTAGCCTTCTCATCATCCAATGTAGCGATACCGGACTGGCGCAGCTGGAAGCGCATTTCGCTAAAGCTGATGGCGTTACCTTGCCATTCCGCCATTAATTGCGCGCGCTCCAGTGGCGACATACGAGAAATAGCGAAGTCCGTACTCAGCTCGTACTCAATACCGTCCTCCGGCGCGCCGATATATTGCGCCGCCCACGAAAGCGCCTGCTCGTAGGCAGTGGAAACATTCTTCGCTGCCGCTTGCAGAATACTGAGCTCGCTGGCTTCCTCCATGGATGCTTCGCCCAATGTCTTGACTACTTGGCTTTGCTCCACCAGCTTAGCCCCGAGCGCGACCATTTGCTTTTCCTTCTGGTCCATCGCTTCCTTGACCATTGTATTCGGCTGCACTTGCAATAGCTGCGCGCTCGCTCCGGCCGGCGCAGTAATAGCGGCGCGGCTGCCCATCTTTATTTCCCGGTCTTTCCATACATCCTTGACCCAGTTCTGCGTCAACCCGGAAATAAACAGTGTCGGCTGACCAAGGATAAAGCAAGACTCCTCGTAGTCCGCGCTATTGCGGTAATGCGCCACGTTCAGGTCCGCAATATCGTATAGCGGTGCCTCGTCGGGCTGCGGATCATTGTTCATAACACCGATAAATGTGAACGGAATAACTTGGAACGCCTTACCCGAAGAATCCAACGGCATGAATTCGTCTGTTACAATCCAAACCTCCTTGTTATCCTCCATTGCCTTCTTCCAAATCTGCACGTAGTAAAACGGCAGCCGAGGGTTGTCGGTGTTCAAGCGCAGCACGCGGTACTGCACTTCACACTTAATTTCAAAACCGTCGTCGGCAACAATGTCCTCTTCTTGCAGAACCACCATAGAAAGCAACTTTTGACCGCCAATGGTAACGACGCGCCAATTGGGAATACAGGTGGGCTCGTACAATACCAGCGTAGGACGAATCTTGCCGGCATCAATCTCCGCCTTACTGGCAGCGCGCTCAGTGCGTGGGTAGTCCGCCAGCAGTCCGGCGCGGCCATACGACAATACATGCTCAGTCGCTTGCTTGGACTGTTGATCCAACGCTACTCCGCCTCCATCCACGTCTTCTTCCATCAGCTCAAGGAGCGGCGGTAACGTAACCGTTGGATCAACAGAGAACACTTGACCGACCATGCCGTTCAACGTACGCGCAGTGACGTTATAGAAAACGGCGCGTTCTTTATAACTCTTATAGCGCTCTTGGTTCGCAACACTCTTGTCATCCGCGTCCGGCATCGGCAGATACGTCGTGCCGGCTCTCTTAACGGCGTCCTGACAGAGGCAGTCGCGCACCAGCTGCCATTTCGGCATCAGCTCCTGGACTTCGGGCCGGACATAGGTTACTTTCGCTACCATAATTTTATCACCGAACGAATTTGAGGTTGAGGTCAGTGGCGGAACGATTGCTGCCTTTCAATGCGCGATAACGCCATTCGTCGTACGCATGGTCCTCAGCATCGGTATCCACATCATCGGGATTGGTTTCATCCCGTGGCAACACTGGCAGCGTCGCTTCCGTAGCCAAACAATTTTCCATGTAGAAGATGCAGCCTTCATTGACCTCTTTCTTCGCGACCCAATCGCGGGAGGCCTCCATCATGTCACGCAATACTTGCAGACCATTGATACGGCTGCCAGGCCGTTTGTCGCAATGCTCCCAGTAAACACCCTCATCTTCCATCTTACTGGCAATGGATTCTAGCTCTTCACCGTTCTGCTGCGTTAAATCAAAAATACTGTTGTCCGCAGGACCAGCGTTAAACTCAGCGTCTTTATGTACCCATCCGAGGATGCGGAGCTGCGCCTCGCGCTCTTTAATTCCCTTGGCCACCTTCTTAGCTGTCAGCTTAAGACCGAGGTTCGTTCCAATTTCCTCAGTACCGTACCATTCGTCGATGCGAATGAGGGTCTTAGCGGGTGGACAAAACTTCGTACCGTCGGGCAGCGTCGCTTCTTCGCCGTTTGCTTCCGCCCACCAGCCAACCGAAAATGGACGCGAGCTGCCCCAATCGAATGAACGATCGATGCGCCAGCTGCTCGGAATCTTGAAACGTGGCAATTTAAGATGCGGACCCCAGACATCGTCAAGGGCACCACCAGAAACAATATCCCAGTCTCCCCAAAGCCACGCTTTCCGCTTATTAGGGTCTTTGATTGATTCAAGTTCCGCGATATACTCCGGAGCGAGATATATATTCTCCTTGTACGAACAGAAGATGCGGACCTGCGTCTTAACCACGTCTTCCCTGCGCTGCTTGCGCGGATTGAAGACGTTAATCGTGTTTCTAACAACGACGCCGGGCGGAGCTTTATCAATGAAGCGGTGCTTGACCCAGTTATGGCCGGGGCCAAACGGATTCGTCGTTGAGAACGTTTCAAGCGGCATTTCCTCCTCGCACAATCCTTCCTCGTTGCCCGGCGCGCCTGGAATAAAGCTGCTGCGGTTACACGACATCATGGCGTCGTACAGTTCGCTCGTCGGGTACTTCGTCAGCTCATTCCAACCAATGAACGGAAACTCTTGACCGTGGTAGTTCCAGTAATCCGCGCCGCGCTTAATAGCGCGGAACAATAACTCCTCGCCCGTAGGCCATACCCATTTGTAGCCGGAACCCGAAACAAACTTAGCGCCATCGTCAAACTTCGTAAAGAGCTGCACGCTCTTACTGACCAAGTCATCAAGGTTCTTGTATTCACGGTCAAAGATAACGCCGCGCCATTGCGGACCGTAGCCCATGCCAACGCGAGCACGAAAGCGTGCGAGCTGCACAGCAGTCTTACCGGGGCCGCGCGTACCTTCTACTAAGATGTGGTGGCAGACGCAGCACAGCGCCAAAGACTGCGAACCGGGAAGAGGTTCCCATACCACATGGTACTCGTCGTCCTCGGTGGCGGGCGGTAACGGCGCGCGAGCGTTCATTTACGCACCTGTTCTTTCAGCTTGGACTGGCTCTCTTGCGCAATCTTTTCCCATTCGGCCATACTCGCAACGAGCGGAACACGCATAATCGGGTTCGTACGCTTCTGCGGCGGTAGCTCGATGGCGGTGGGCTGTTTCTTGTGGACGTAGGGCGCAGCACTGCGCGCCGCTTCCATCTTGGCGTAGACGCTGGCGTCAGGATCGTTAATAACAGACTGGAAAAATTGCAGCGGTGTCATGCCGTCTTCAGCGACCGCGAGTTCCATGCGCTCTTGCATGGAGTAATGGTCGCTCCACGAATGATGATAACGCGGAGGTTGCTCGTTCCAAGCAATAGGCGCTTTCTTCCTACTGGCGGGCTGTTTCTTTTCCGGAGCTTTGCGTTGAGTTTTTAGGGCGGTGACTGGAGCCTTGGACTTACTGGTGGCGCGGGCAGCCTTCTCAGCTTTCTTGGAAGCCGGGGCAGATCGTGAGGTACGTGAAGTCACGAAGAGTCCTGTTGTCTTTAACGGGGAAGTTACGCATAGGCGCGATTCTACAGTCATTCGATTCACGAAAACAACGCATTTCCGCCACGGTATAATTATGCCGTTGCGCTACGCATTTATGGCGGGTAACGGGCGGATGGAATCCTCTTTGTTCAAAGAGTAAAACCGAAGAAACGACTTAAATTAGACAAAATGTGTACCAAACTGTAGCAAAAAATTGTTAATAAAAACAATGGTCTATACACATTTACACATTTATAGTTAATATATTGAGCTAGTATATGTAATATTTAGGTCCTACGTATAAAGGTTGGGGAATGTGTGTAGCACGTAACTGTGTAGCAGAGGTATTCGTCATTAAAAAACTCAACGTTGAGAAACCGAGAAATATTCTGCAAAATAAGAGGTATTACAAACAGATAGTCAACATAACTTTTGTTTGCTAACTTAAACCCGTTGCTACGCATTGCGGGCCACGCAAAAAAGGCCCGAGCAAAAAATAACCAACACTCTTAAACAAGAAATCAAAAGCAAAACACCGCTTTTAAACACGACTATTTAACCACCTTTACTAAGGCGCGAGATACGATGTCTGAGAACTCCGTTGTTCCTTTTCCCGCAAGCAATAGCTCAGCTCTTCTAAAACAGAATGGGCAGGTAAAACTGGCCATGCAACACAAGCTCAACCAGTCACTGTTAGACACCAGCGACGCAAAGTTGCTAAAATTCAAACCGTTTACCGCCGCAGAATTTAAAACCGCGCACCCTGACTTTACCGCTCATGCCGCTGGCTTCAGCATTCCATACTTTTCGTTAGCAGGTAAGCTGACGCGCTTCTACCGATACCGTTATCTAGAGACCACCAAGAAAGGATTCGACGCAGTTACCAATAAAAAGGCGCTGAAGTACGGCCAGCCGCCAAAGACAGTGAACGAGTTATACATGCCGCCGTACTTTGACTGGCAGGAAATAGCGGACGAACCGAAGATACCGCTGGTAATAACGGAAGGCGAGCTTAAGAGTGCGTGCGCGTGCAAGCATGAAATACCCACCATCGGCCTCGGCGGCGTGTGGTGTTTTAAAGCCATGCGTAGCAAGCTGGCGCTGCTGCCGCAGTTCGATTCCTTCAGCTGGAAAGACCGTACCGTATATATAGCCTACGACAGCGACGCCATTACCAACAAGGATGTGATCATGGCGGAGAATGCGCTGGCGGCGGCGCTGGGTCAATTGGGTGCCATACCTTATATAGTACGGCTACCGCCAGCGCAGGGCGGCGGCAAGCAAGGCTTGGACGATTATATAGTAGCGGAAGGTGTGGACGCGTTCAAGGATTTAATTGCCACGGCGGAACAATGGGGCCAGCAGCGCGAACTGTTCAAGATGAATGAGGAAGTGTTGCTAGTGCGCGATCCTGGATTTGTATTGCGCTTAGACACCCTGCAAAGAATACCCGCCAGAATGTTCTATGAAGTGCTGTATGCGAACAGGAACTACAGCCGTGTCATAGAAACGGCGGATGGCAAGCCGAAGACGGTGACGAAGAACGTGGCGCAAGAATGGTTGAAGTGGCCGCTAAGGGCGGAAGTGGAACGCATGACCTACGCGCCGGGGCAGCCGAAGGTCACCAACCAGAATGAGTTTAATACGTGGAAGGGATGGGCGACGGAGCCGAAGAAGGGAGATATCAAGCCGTGGCTGGAATTGATGGAATATTTATTTCAACATGACGTGCAGGCGGGTATCTGGTTTCAGCAGTGGCTGGCGTATCCATTGCAGCATCCGGGCACTAAGATGTTCACCACAGCTGTTCTATGGGGCGTCCATCATGGAACGGGGAAGTCGCTGGTGGGCTACACCATGAAGCGCATCTATGGAGAGAACTTTGCCGAGCTGGAGGAACAAGAACTGCACAACATCCGCAACACATGGGCGGAAGACAAACAGTTTATCATGGGCGAGGAGATAACCGGCGGCGATAAGCGCGGCATGACGGACCGTTTAAAGGGCATGATAACGCGGGAAGAGGTAACGATCGATCAGAAATACATTAAAGCCTACAAGATGCCGGACCGCATAAACTACTACTTTACCAGCAACCATCCCGATGCTTTCTTTCTTGAAGACCGCGACCGAAGATTTTTCGTACACGAGGTGAGCGGCGAGCCAAAACCGTTTGAATTTTACAAACTTTATAGCTTGTGGTTAAATGGGCACGGCCCAGCTCAGCTATTCCATCATTTATTAAATCTGGACCTGACGGGTTTTGATCCGCGTGCGCCGGCGCCGTATACGGAGAGCAAGGATGAAATGATAAGGACGGGAAGGTCCGAGCTGGGCAATTGGGTGAGCAAGTTGAAGGAAGACCCGGAAGGGATATTGAAGATAGACAGTGTGCAGTTGCCGTATGACTTATGGCGGACGGAAGAGCTGGTGCTGCTATATGATCCAATGGGCAAGACGCGGGTCACGCAGAACGCAATGGCGCGGGAATTAAAGCGTGCGGGCTTTACACGACCAGCGGGCAATATACCAGCGCGGACGGAAGCGGGACAGACAAGATTGTGGGCAATACGGAACAGCGATAAATTCACGAAGTTACCATTAGCTGACCTAGGAAAATACTATGACAACGAAAGAAAACCAAAACCCGAAAAGCCAAGAAAGTTCTAAGCGCGGTTTCGCGGGCATGGACCCGGAGAAGCAGAAAGCGATTGCCAGTGCTGGCGGTAAGGCGGCGCACGCAATGGGCAAGGCGCATAAGTATAACAGCAAGACGGGCGCGGCGGCCGGACGTAAGTCCCATAAGCTGGGCCGGGCGCACCAGTTCACACCTGAGGAGGCAGCGGAAGCCGGGCGTAAGGGCGGGATTGCAGCGGCGGAGAAGAGGGCACGTGAATGAACATTTATCGCGTGACGTGGTCAACGGGTAATGGCCAGCATGAGGAAATGGTGACGGCCAGCAGCGAGGAGAAGGCGGAAGAGGCGGTTAAGGCAATGTTCTACTTGCCGGAGGACGAAAAGACGTATTGCAATGCCGAATTGATTGTGGAGGGCGCGTGATGAAACTGATACTGAAAACCATCAGCATTACGGCGCTGCAAATAGTGGCGACGGGCGCGTTTGTGTACGGCGTGTTCTGGGTCATCGTCTGGTTCTTCTTTAAGATACCGGATCATATTCGGGACATGGTTATTATCACAGTCGTACTATTCGGCCTCGGCGGCGGGCTGTGCTGGGCGATTGGCGCCATGTTGTATATCTGGTTCAGCAGCGTCTACGAGAACCTGAAATATAAAGCTGGCGTCGCCAAGAAGGTGGAAGGGCAAATGCCGTTTCATACCACTCCGGACGGCAGGCTGGAAAGCCGGGAGGGCGGCGATGGACATTGAAGTGCAACAGTTCTATATGCCTGCAGAATTGGTGCCCGCCATTCGCAGACTGGGGAGCACAGTGAAAATAGACCCGGAGTGGTTGCCGACGCGCATCGTTAAAGACATGTGGGCCACCGAGAAACCGGTCGGCGAGCATATTGACAACACGTCCGACTTTAAGACCACGTACGGAATGGTGTTGATCAACGACGCCGGGCAGCTGCTGAATTATCGTGGCCAAATATTTGGCATACCAGCGGGTACGATGTACCGCATGGACGCGCGTTATACGCATAGCACGGTCGGCAATAATGGATTGTTCGTATTCTATACGTGGGACAAACCGCATATCGAAACGCTGGCAGAAATACGCGAACACATGTTGGCGTTTCTGCGCAGCCGTTACATGACAGGTGCAGAATGACTAAATATGACCATGCAGAAGCGTTTTGTTTGATGTGGTACGCCTGCACGACTGCTGGCTGCGGCCACCGCGAGCGCATCTACAACAGCCGCGACGGAGTGACAGCATTCACGATAGTGTGTCCGAGCTGCGGAGAAGCAACGCTCAGTCATACGCAGTTCAACCGCGATGAACGCCGCTACGACTACACGCCGCACAACGGGCAGCGCGTGTGGATAACGCTAACGCCGCGAAGAGCGGAGGAGATTGCACTGGCCAGCGCCAAACGTGTGCAGGAACAATCCGGCGATAGCGTACCGAAGCGGGACATAGCGAAGTTGGCGAAGCGTATCTACAACGACGGCCAAGAGCCGGACCTGATGGTATTCGGGTACAGAAAAGGGAAACAGCAATGAGCTCAATAGAAGAAAGTAAATTCCTCAGCGAACAACTGTTTAAGATAGCGGCAGAATTCAGGGACGCCAGCGTCTCCGGTGAGATAATCGGTGCGATGGAAGTATTGGCCGGCGTGGCGCTAGTGCTGGAGAAGCGCGCTATGGAAGCCAGCGACGCCAAGAAGCAGTTGGAGATTGAATTGCTGCTAAAGAACACCACGGAAAAGATGGTGGAGAACATGCGCAAGGATTTGCTACAGCTGGAGGTGGAGAATACCCGCGCTGCCGCCACGCTGGACCGGCTTGGCTACGAGCAGGACGAGTTCGGCGAATGGTTGCTATGCCAGCATCCTAAGAGCGGCAAACACGGCGACGATGAGACGCTGGCGCTGTTCGTGCGTATTATGGCGGCGCGATTGAAATACAAACGCGAGAAGGAGAATCGCAGCGGCTGGCAGTTAATGGCGGATAGCGCCTTGACGACTGCGCTGAACGCCTGCATCAAAGACAAGCGCTGGGTGGACGCGGCCAATTACGCCATGTTCTTGCATATGAACACGCTGCGCCGCGTGGAATACGGAACGGAGCCTAAACGTGACTGAGAACACACGCTGCGTACAACCGGACTATTGCCGCGAAAACGCGCCCGAAGATTACAACAACCCGGACGGCTGCATTGACTGCGAGCCATTACAGGAGAAAGCTATGGACTTTAAACCCGAAGAAGACCCGCAACAATATCTATTGCGCGTGGCGTTTGCGTTGGACGAGGGACACCGCACGAAGTTGGACTTTAACGCGTTGGATGGCGCCGCCATGAAACATGCCGCATGGGCCAACACAACGGAGCTGCAAGATACAGAAGCCCGGCGTGCGGCATTGGTGGCGTATATAAACAGCCACTGGGATGTGCAGATTATGTTTGAAGGCGTGGATTATTTAATGCTGAAGCCGGCGCGCATGAAAGAAGTAGCAACGCGGCAAGGCCGGGCAGCTGACGACGGCGTGTTCTATGTGGAGGAAGTATGAGCGTTATCTGGAGATTTCCACTGAACGGCGCCACCTACCAATGGATAGAGATGCCGGTGGACGCCAAGATTCTCTGCGTCCGCGTCAACGAGCGCGAACCTTGCCTGTACGCGCTGTGCGATGACTCTGGCAGCCACACGGAAGGACGCCTCATAGCGACGCGCGGTACAGGTGAAGAACTGAACTTTGATGGCCAGTTCACCTACCTCGATACTTACCAGCTGCGGGAAGGCGGGCTGGTGTACCACGTATTCGAGGATCACAACCGATGAACGACGATCCAATTTGCTGCGCTCTATGCGGCGAGCAACTAATGGCGCTACGAGGCACGGAGAACGAAGACCTCGTCTGCTTGGATGAACGCTGCGAACTGTACATGGTGCAGATACCTAAGAACGCAGCTAAATCACTTCACGATATAGGTGAATTCGCGAGGACTTATAAATGAACAACAACGTTTATTGCCCGATCTGTCGCGAGCCGCTCATAATAGAGCCCGACGACAATTGCTGGTGCGAGTCCAGCCATTGCGAACTGAGCAGCGTGTACATACCACTGGAAGCGGCGCAGCAACTGGATGAAATGGCGGAGAGCGCAGGGAACAAGAGATGACGCACTACACAGTGCTCGACGTGGCGCCAAAAGCCACGACCGAGGAAATTAAAGCGGCGTATTACAGCAAAGCGCGCGTCCACCACCCGGACAAAGGCGGCGACGCCACCAAGATGGCGGAACTGACGGAAGCATGGTCCATCCTGCGCGACAAAAAGAAACGGCGCCTGTACGACGCGCAGCTGCTATTGCTGTGTAAGCAGGCGGCGCCGTGCAAGCGCTGCGACGGTAAAGGATGGATCAGTCTGAAGAAAGGATTCAGCCATGCCAGCCATCACGTCGGCTGTCCGAAGTGTAAAGGCAGTGGAGTTCAAGGTGAAAGCAAAAAATAACCGCGCGCTGGATCGCACCAATCCGCACGCCGCCGAACTGGCGCGGCATCGTACGGCGCTGGGCGAGCTGGCGAAGGCGCGTAAATGGTTGCCGAAGTTGCTGCGCCAGTATAAGGATCACCTAAGCCTGACGGAAGCGGACGATTTGGAAGAAGCCTGCATCGCATTGGAGCGACGCATAAAGACAGCACTGCAAGCAGCCCGACTCAATTACAACAGGTGGAATCATGCCAAACAACAATCGCAGAAGTTCGAAGCACAGAACCAAACATCAGAAACAACGCCTCCTCGTGGCGCAGCTGGGGTTTAATATGTCCCACGCCATTGGGCGCACTGAGCCGGCGCGGTATATCCGCATCAATGGGATGCGCCGTGGCCATGTGGATAACAGCGTACAGGACGAAGGCGGCAGTTTCAACAACGACACTCGCGCGTGGCGCTGGGCGGCGCGCATGAAGAGGGCACAGCAATGAACGAACAACAAAAGCAAGCGCTCAGCGATAAATGCCAAGCAGCGTTAAACAAAGTATGCAAGTGGCGCATGATCATAACGGGGAAATGGATCGGCACGCGCCGCATTGAAGATCCGGAAGGGCAGAGTATACGGGATTTTTCGGATAAATTGATTTTATTGCGCGTTGAACAATCGGCCCTAATCGGCTTGTTATTGCGTAAAAGAATATTCAGCTTAGCAGAATTACAAAAACAATTAATTGAAGAAGCGGAAGCGCTGGATAAAGCTTACGAAAAGAGTTTCCCGGGGATGCATTCGACCGATGAAGGCATTGAAATTTATGCTCCGCAAATTGCGGCCGATACTATGCGGGGTTGGCCCAAATGAGCGCGCAGTTCTATCTGCTACGAATCTGTATGTCGCTGGAGCCGGGCGACATTGTGCGTATGCCGGAATGGGTCTTCTTCATGGCGGCGCGAGAGGAGCGGCCAATTCTTTGTCAAGGCGTAGACCGAATCGCCATGATGACCTTTACTGAAAAGATTAGTAAGAACTGGGAGTTTGTGCCGAAGTACGAACAGCTCGCTAGTGACGGGCAGCGCTGTGTCGAGATGATGAAGCCGTACCCGCCCGATAGACGGCGATATACGCGCATGGTCATGGAAGAGTCCATAACGTTTGATCCAGGCGCGGCGTCGCCGATTACGCAAACCATTACGACCAAGGAGATAGACCATGGAGAAGCCACCTTTAGATACGTCAAAAGACCTCCATACAACGAAAGAGAATGGAGAGCATGGAACAATAAGCGGGAATAGTACTCCGCCGAATTGTTTTGTTTTCAACGCAGATGTGAATAAGGAAGTGGCGCGACTAACGTGGCGCGAGGGTAAATTGACGTTCACCGGTGACATGGACGCCGCTGCACAGATCATGTTTGAAAAGGTAGTGGCAATGGCCAACGCTAATGATTTAGGCAGGCTGCGTCACGATCTATACCGACTGGCCACGGCGGTGAACGCATTGTACAAAGTCAAAGAAAGCAGTCCAGAGGCGCTGGCAGTCTACCGGCCCATAAAAACGTTAGTAGACACTTACGCGCCGCCGCCCGGCTAAAGCGCCTAATTTTGCCGTTGCGGGCTTGGTGGCGCTGGGCTATAATGGCTAGGCCACCAACAACCGGCCGAGGGCCGAGAAGGAAACCACCATGGAACCTTTAATTAGAGTTTGTAAGTACCTCCTGCTTTACCTGCTGTTCATCGCTGTACTCATTTTCATTGCTTCACTATTCACTCCCAAAGCGCACGCACAAGACTACCTCGGCGACGGCGGCCCGGTATACGAAGACGCCGAGTTCCGTTGCATGGTTAAAGATGAGTGCGGCGCCGACAAGAAAGAATACATGGACTATATTTATGTAGGTGCGTGGAGCGCGCATTTCAACAATCGCTACGACTACAACAGCAACCACGATCTCATAGGATATGAGCATGAACATTGGGGTGTTTCAACGTTTAAAAATTCCTACTACAATCGCTCTGTCCTTCTTGCTCGGCGTTTTAGCTGGCAGGTGCTGCCACACATCGAAGTCGGTGCCGAAGTGGGCGCCGTTACCGGCTACCGTAACCACCTTTCAACAGTCGGAGCATGGGCGCCCGTTATCGTCCCTAACGTTGCAGTCACCTACGGACGCGCCGCTATCGTTTTCCATGTAGTGCCCGAGGAATTCATGTCCGTCGGCTTTCGGTGGCAGCTATGAACAAACAACGCGCGCCAATCATATGGACGGCAGCGGACGAAGCTACTTATCAGAACATGTACCGCCAGCGCTTGGACTACTACGCGCAAAATCATGCGAACGTCGTTGCCGTGGTCAACAAATTTCTAGACGAAGACGCTGAGATCACAGTCCACGACGTTGCCGTCAGCTTGGAGAAGTACGCCAAAGAGATGACGGAAGCGCTGGCACCTTACACAAAGGAGCTGCCGTGAATAATGTAGTCATTGAAGAACTGCGCCCGTACTGTCAGAAATGTGGCTGGCGCAAAGGTGGCCCGGACTCGTGGAATGGCGCCACCTGCAAATGCGGGCACAGTGCGCCGCCCATAGAACGCATCATAACGCCATTTCCGGAGAAGAAAGATGAGCAACCCAGTTCATGAATTAAAGCTAACGCATGACGAAGCGCACTCTATATTGCGCGCGTTAGACGGGCACATGACGCAGTTGGACCGCGAAGCCAGCAAGCGCGTTAATCGCAAAACAGGCGAAGTCACCAAAACCTACGACATCGACTTCCAGCGTTGCCGCTGGGTGTACGAGCGCCTGATGAAGTTGGTGGCGCCGGTAGACGATGCAGCCATAAAGGAGGCAAGCCATGCCGTTCAAAAAAGTAACGCCTAAGCCCGTAGCAGCGCCGCACGGCCGCACAGTGGAAGGCGGCCAGATACGTAAACAGCTGGCGGCGCTGGAGCGCCTCATTCTTATGAATGACAAGCGCGTAGCGGCCGTCAGCATCAATCACATCTTGCGCAACTTGGATGCGCTGGAAGAAAAGTATGCCGCGCTGGCAAAGACGGAACACGATGCGCGTCGCAACCCGGAGCAGCCCAAATGAGCGACGAGCAAAAGATAACGATAACGCCAGAACAATTTCTAAAGCGCTGCGATGCAGCGGCGGACTTGGTCATGCTGGCCATGGAATACGCCAAGGATGGCGAGTACAACACGGCCGCCAGCTTGGCGGAGACCGCCACCTACGAGCTGATGAACGCCAAAGGCGAAATAGTGGAGCCGACGCTGCGTCCGCGTCTGGCAGTGGTGAAGCGCGATGCTTGACTTAGTCCTATTCATCAGCGGCCTTATCTGCGGTTTGGCCCTTTCCTATCCCGTCACACGCGCCACTGCCAAACGCATGGCGGAAGCAGCCAACAAAATCCTCAGCGAAACTGAAATCGTCACCAAGAAGCGAGACTCTTTTCTACTGGCGCAAATGGAAGAGATAGAAAAGAAAGTCTTAATCATTGACGCTAAAGCGCTGCACAAACAAAAAGTCCTCATTGATGAAATTCACGCGCTCCACGCCTTGCTGCGGTGGCTGGAGCAGTATTGCGCGGATGTAAAACCACGCGGCGCGTTGCACGACGTCTTCAAACAACAATGGCAAGAACTTATGAACACAAGGAGAAGCAACAATGCAATTCAATGAAGTCGCTAAGAAGAATATGGAACGTTGTGGCATGTGGCACCAGAAGGGCGGCCTCACAGACTGGTCACCGTTGGAGTGGGCCGCCGCTATGACCGAGGAAGCGGGGGAGCTCATGGAAGCCGTGGTGCAACTGGTTATCACTGCCAGCCGCGTCGCAGGTTTTATCAAGAAGATGCGCCGGCTGGAATCTGGCATTAACGCCAGCAACAATTCCGCCACGGTACACGAAGCTCGCGATAAGGTACGCAAAGAACTGGGAGACCTATATCTATACGCTGATCTAGTGGCTCAGTCGCTCGGTCTGGAAATGGAAGACTGCGTGGTATACGCCTTCAATATGGTGAGCGCGCGGGAAAAGCTGCCAGTGCTGCTGATACCCGCCACGGAGAACGGAGTATCGGTGGATCGTGCTGTCGGCAAGTATAAAGAGCCGAGCGAAGATTTTCACATCGGCAAGCCGTACCAAGCGCCGGACCCGCGCGACAACAGGGAGATACTGTACGAAGCCTGCAATGCTAGACTGAAGGAAAAAGTTGAAAGTCTGGAGAAAGAACTGGCGAACATGCACGAGCGTGCTGTCAACTTTGAGCACAACGCTGTGCAGTACAAGAAAGCGTTTGAAGAAAAGACGGCCGCGTTGCGCGCCAGTGAAAACGAGCGCCAGCAGCAAGGCGACCACATGCTCCAGCAGCGTCATGAACTGCATAAGGTGCATAGCCTGCTGGCACAGGAGCGCGACGCGTCTTCGCATCTGCGCATTGAAGTAAACAGCAAGGACGAGCAGCTGAAAGGTCTGCGCCACATGTTGGACAGTGCAAGGGAAATATTGAAGACGTTGTAATCTTACTGGAGAGGAAGATCATGACTAAGCCATTTCATGTTATTCGTAGAAAGAAAGTTTCCTACATCAATCGGCGTCCGTTTGAATTGATGATGGTTCTTGCCAACGACTACACATTAAATGAGGCCGCGCTGGTAATGGGCATCAGCATCAGCACGGCTAACCAGTTTGCGGCGGCAGCGCGCCGCGCTTTAGATGTGGACACAACTTACGGCGCCATCATGCGCTGTGTTTCTCTGGGTCTTATTGTTCCTAAAAAGGAAGATTTTAATGAGTCTGTTGAGCTACGACCAGCTAGTGCTACTAGTGGCGCGCGGTGTTATCACGAACGTCACAGAAAACATGATAAACGCCAGCAGCATCGATCTGACGCTAGGAAAAACGCTGCTGGTAGAACACGTAGAGCCAAACCAAAGACATACACTTGGATTGAACAATGGCGCGCAGCTGCGCACCAGAACAGTCGATCTAAACGCCTCGGGCTGTTACGACATGGCGCCGGGCGAATTCCTACTGGCGCACAGCGTACAGATGTTCCACATGCCGCTGAACCTAAGCGCCGAGTACAAGCTCAAGTCGTCCATGGCGCGCATTGGTCTGGAGCATCTAACGGCGGGGTGGATAGACGCCGGGTTCCACAACAGCGTCCTCACGCTTGAGCTGAAGAATATGACGCGCGGCCATTATATACGTCTGCGGCCGGGCGATCGTATCGGTCAAGTGACTTTCCTACAGCACGAAGCCGTCGACTATCAAAGGAGCTACGCAGCACGCGGACGCTATAACCATGACCGCACTGTCAAAGGTGCAAAACCAACGGAGCAACCACCAAAATGAAATACGGCAACCTAACGGACAAAGTAATCGCCGCGTTAGAGGCTAATGGTAAAGCAATGAGTATGGAAGAAATTGCGGCCGCCACCAAGCTCTCTAATAAACAGGCTGGCAACATTCTCTATCGACTGGCGGAAGCCAAGCGCATCAGTAAGCGTATTTCGGTTGGCGGCAAACCCTCCTATCTGGCCAAGCCGGGCAAGCCGTTCTACGAAGCGGTTAAGCCGGAGAAGAACGCCAATAAGGACATTGTCGTTTCGCCTGCGAAGTACAACGGTTTAGTTGATGGGTTCACGACGGTACTCGCGGACGTCGAAACCTACCGCAACGCACTGCTGCAAATCCGCGATATACTCAACACTGCCCTTGTGGAAGGAGAATAGAAATGGCGTCAGACAACGTAGTACATATCAAAGCCAACGTATTAGGGAAGATCGCCCGGAAAGTGCGTCTGCAAGCGCTGGGCAATAGCCACCGCACGCTGCGCGATGTGTGCGTAGACTTAATCAACGCCTCCAATGAGTCGCACGCCACCATCGCAACCGGCTGCTTCCTCTGCACCAAGACCATTGAAAACTTGGCGGAGGACATAACGCAACACCCGCGCGAAGACACCATGAAGCGCATCTTCATTTACTTCGGCATGGAAATCAATTTCCGGCAGGTGCAGATAAAAGCCGAGTACTGGAATAAAGCCAAGGAGTAGCCCATGCTACGCTACGCGCTAACAATCTACTGCATTGTCATAGCCGCCGTGGTTATTGTATTGCTGATAATGTTGTTGGTTCATATTTGTCAGGAGAGACGTAACCGTGACGGCAGAGGAAAGTGAAGACCTATTGGTGGCGGTAGTGTTAGCGCTGGTCTGCCGGCTGCGCCCGAGCGATATGGCAGTGGTGGAAGCGTGCGTAAGGCTGGCGCCGCGTGTGCGGCCAACAATGCGCGCTACGCTGGGTCGGCTGATTAATTCTCGAAATCCATTACTACTGGCGCGGCGCACGGTGGAATACTATGACGAGCCGCACTACAATGTACCCGCGAGCTAAATGGGGAGAGCGTAACTTGGAAGGCTCAGGAAAATTGGTGACCGTCAAACGGTACTACCACGATGAAAAGAATATACGCCGCAACGCGGAATCTGTTGAGGCGGTGTTCCACGGCTTTTTCAATACTAGCGACCACAATTATGACCCGCCGACGCCGCAAGTGGTAGCGGTGGTAGAACTAGCCGACGGTACGGTGGAGCAGGTCAATACGTGGGATATCACTTTTGTTCGCCCGGCATTAGCTAAATGGCGTAAGGTTGGCAAATGAGCAAGTTCAAAGAGGGCGACTATGTACGGCTTGTTCGCGGTGTGGCGGAACGTTTCCCGCCAATGATAGGAGATTACGAGATAGCAAGGGTGACGGCGGTGCAGGGTGAGCGTATATACGTACTGCCAGCGCTGCGGCGGTTTAAGGAATGGAGTCAATACGATTTGGCGCTGTCTACCGAGGCAGAGTTTAAAAGGGAGATGTACGAAAGAAGAAAGAACTTGCGCAATAGCAAGAAAAATAGACTTAGGACAGCGGGGTGATTATGAAAGAACCGTTACTTGCAGCTACAGTTAAGGACATCAATCTTTTGCAGTATCCGCTATTGGGTAGCCCGAAGCTGGATGGCATACGCGCAATTAATGAAAAAGGAAAGTTGCTAAGTAGAACGATGAAACTGATACCGAATGTCTTTACGCAGAAATTGTTCGGTGACAAATATCTGCACGGCATGGACGGCGAGCTGGTGGTCGGCGATCCAACCGCCGAAGATGTATGGAACGCCACCAGTAGCGGTATAATGACGCGCGATGAAAAACCACGCGTCGGTTTTTACTTGTTCGACTACTTCATAAAACCTCCCGGCAATAAAAATTTTGAACCTTTTGAAGAGCGCAGCGCGCGTCTTGAGCAGTTCTGTTACGAGATGCGCAAGGAGTACGACACCCGTCTTAAATATTGGCAGCACGTTCAGATAGAAAGCCCGGAGAAGCTGGAGTGGTACAGAGACACGTGGGTCAGCGCAGGCTACGAAGGGATAATGCTGCGCAACCCAGCCGGGCTGTATAAGTTCGGGCGCAGTACGTTGAAAGAAGGCTACCTTATGAAGTGGAAGCCTTTTGATGACAGCGAGGCGAGGATCGTCGGGTTCGAAGAACAGCAGCACAACGCCAACGAAAAGAAAGTGGGCGCCGGCGGTCGGAGCAAGCGCAGCAGCCACAAGGAGAACATGATACCCAAAGACACGCTCGGCGCTATTATCGTTAAAGATTTAAAGAATGGCATGGAGTTCAATATAGGGACAGGGTTCACAGATGCGCAGCGCGATGAAATATGGGCGGCGCGTTCCAAGTGGAAGAATAAGATCGTGAAATATAAATTCCAACCGGCCGGTACTGGCGAAAAACCACGTTTTCCCGTGTATATGGGCATACGTGATAGACGCGATTTATAAATTGCCACATTAGTAACTTTTTGGTATAATGGCGGCGCCAGTAATGGGCGCCCTTTAATCAGGAGAAATAGCATGAACGAAACTATCACATCCAGCGATGGTTCTACTGCCCGCGTCCCAAACAAAGGAATACAAAATTGCGAAAAGGCAGCTCAGTTAGCGCGGCATATGCTGCGTGCGCAGTTTGAATCCATGGTGGGTACAGTCTCAAACACACCTGCGGAAGAACTGCCAAATAAATATGAAATGATAAAAGAAATGCGTCGTCTGGCTAACGATCAGAAAGAATCGCGAATCAATCGACCCGGTCCGCAACCATGTCCACGTATCATGCACATGACGTTGGATGAAATAAAGAACGACTCTGAGATTCAGGCAGCGCTGGGCGCGCAACCTGAATCTTTTGTACAGGTTCAAGGCATCCGCGTTGGCTCCAAGCCCGTTTCGCAAATTCTTTCTGAGTGGCGGAAACGTATTCGCCAGATGGCGGAATACGGCGCCAGCCCTTTCACTCAGATGGTTCACCTGATGGGCGGGCCAGCACACACACATGGAGCCACCCGCTGCCGCTGTCGTGCGTGCATCAGTGCGTTCACGCCACGCGAGATCACCGCTGTGCAGCAATGGCGCGACATGCAGGGTTTCCATATGAAAGATATGGTGGCGTTCATCGAGCGCGTTCAGTATCTTGACCAGCGCTACAATGGCCCGCGCCAAGCCTGCGACCCGTATACGAAAGAACCTGCGCCTGACGCAGCACTGGCGCCGGGACAATACAACAAGCTGTTCGGCGAGGGTAACTCCGACGTGCTGGCGACCCGTACCGCCCGCCGTTTTGCGACTATGGACTTCGATGCGCTGGAAGCCCGCGTTCTGGCATGGCTCAATGGCAAAACAACGGACGGCCAGCCCACTAAGGAAGAAGTGGATAAGCTGGTAGCCAACGGCTGGGACTGCGAAAAAGCCGTAGCACATAAAATGAAGACAGCGCGCCAAGCCGAAGTTCTTATGAACGGACAGCTGGGTAGACTGGATGGCGTCTCCATAACCATCAACGGTATTGAGCCACGTGGATGGGACGAAAAAGCTGTATTCAACGATCTGAAGCGTTTATTCTCTAAGCAGCCGCTGCTTACCGGGCGCTGGAACAGCGACATGACCATGGAGCGGCGTGGCGAAGCAGCGCTGGAACAAGCGCGTCTGGACACCGAAGCGTTCTATGCTGGAAAGGCGACGCGCAAACAACTGAAAGCGGAGCGCCACGGCTTGACGTTTGGCGGTACATACGCCAAGGAACACAAGGTCAAGAAACGCGTCTACAACAATCTGCTGACCACCATGCCGGAAACCATGAGCGGCGCCATGCCGTTCAATCTGCTGAACAAGGGCCGCTAACAATGGCCCGCGCTAAAGCAACGCCGGAGCCGAAAACCAAAGCGCCAAGGAAGGCGCGCGCGAATCCGGTGCCGAACAAGAAACCGGAATTCAAACCGCCTAAGTCTTTGGCCCAATGCGCCGACATGTTGTACGAGACGCGGCAGAATCGTCTCGCCATGCAAAAGGAAGTGGACGAAATGGAAAAGCGCGAAGGGATACTGCGCGAACATCTTATTGAGAACCTTCCAGTCAGCGATGCCACTGGTATCTCCGGCAAGCTGGCGCACGCCAAGATTGAGAAAAAGGATGTACCTGTTGTCAACGACTGGCCGAAGTTGTATAAACACATCCTCGCCACCAAGTCTTTTGATCTGCTACAGAAGCGTCTAAGTAAGGAAGCCGTAGATGCGCGGTGGGAGAAAAAGAAACCTGTACCCGGCGTCGGCATATTTCATGCGAAGATAGTTTCCCTCACCAAACGTTAGGAGGTTGTATGGAAGAACAGATTAAGCATGTGCAGGTGATCAGCGAAGAACCGGACACGGTGGACGCGCTGGCCATCCGCATTATCAACGGCGTACCGTTTAATACGGCGCCACCTTCAAAGCACATTGTTGAAGTGGCGAAGTTCTCCACCATGCTGGTGGAAGTACCGCCGGACCACATCCACTCCATCTGCGCGCTGGTGCAGGTAAGCGACGACGACCGTGCGCAAAGCGAGTTCCGCGCTGCTTACATCGGCCATCCGCAACAGATGATGGGAATGGCGCTGCTGACATTAAGCCATGTGGCGCGCGGCAGTGGCATCGTAAAGCCCGCCAGCGATAAAGGCTTGACGCCGGAAGAAATTGGCACGTTCATTGCTGAGCTGTTTCGCATGGAGAAGCAAGCCCGCGAAGAACAGAATGCAGCGGGCTCAGAAATTATCGCTACTGACAACCCGGTACACTGACATGAACAAATGGCACGCGCTGCGTCGGTGGTATCATAGAAAGATGGCGGCGCGTGCTGCGTTTAAGCTCGGCCAGCTGGCCCACAAACAAGTTGAGGAGGTCAAGTTCCTAAAACAATATCAAGAAGGCGAGCTGGAATACTGGCAACAGCAATATGCGAAGCACTACTCCGTTGAAATCTACTACCGCATCCGAGGGTAAAATTATGGCAGCAAAGAAAGCACCCGCAAAAGCGCCGCGCAAGACCGGCAAGGGATTAATAGAGTGGGAAGAGAAGTTGGCGGTGTACGCTGAGGAAGCGGCGGACTCTGAGCAGGTTGGCTCCGGCAAGTTTATCAGCCTGCAAGGCGGCATCATGTCATTCAATGGCGCTACCATGGACGACAACATGATTGACGCCGTGGTCATTGACCATATGATGGAGAACGCTTACTACGACACCAAGTTCGATGCGGACAATCCGCAACCGCCCGCGTGTTACGCTTACGGCCGCAAGGAAAAGGAAATGGCGCCACACGAGAAGGCGCAGAATCCGCAAGGCGGCGCAGGTGGCAAGTGCGAAGGCTGCGAGTTCAACGAATGGGGTACGGCGGATACTGGCCGGGGCAAGGCTTGCCGCAATACGCGCCGGCTGGCGTTGATCAGCGCAGGCGACCTTGACGATATCGAGAACGCGCCCGTTGCCTTCTTGCGGCTGCCAGTAACCAGCGTGGCGGAATGGTCTGCCTACGTACACAAGCTGCAAGAGACCATGAAGCGCCCGCCGTTCTCGTTCGTCACCAACATCAAGCTCGTACCGGACAAGAAAAGCCAGTTCCGCGTTCTGTTCAAAGTGCAGGAGAAGATCGACGACGCTGAGACATTTGAAGCGTTGATTGCAAAGCGCGCCTCCGTAGAGAGCCAGCTGTTCGCTCCGTACGCGGAAGCACGCGAGGAAGAAGCACCGCCGCCGCGCCGTGGCAACAAGGCAGCGCCGAAGAAAGCGCCGGCAAAGAAGGCCGCAGGACGTAAGTTCTAATCCATCCACCGCCACAATCACAAAGGATCAGTCATGGAATATTTCGCTGAAGATATTATCCGCGCCCGTTACAACACGTATCAGGCAGCGGTATTGCAGTTCCGCCGTTATACCTGTTTGCCCATTGCCAGCGGCAGCAACGCTATTCATTTGCTCCACCTGAAGTTGCTGCTAGAAGAAACGGTGGAGCTGCAACTGGCGCGCACGCTGGCGGACAAAGCCGACGCACTGGCGGACTGCGTCGTGGTATTGCTGGGCTACGACATTGACGCCGGCGAGTTCGCGCAGATCGACGTCATGCAGTACCTGCGCAACTTTGAAGCGCTGGCCGCAGATGTTGGCATCGACTTACCGGGCGCGTTCACCATCGTACACGAATCCAACATGCTGAAGACCGTGCGCAGCGACAAGGAAAAGCACGACACTGAGGACAAGTATCGTCCGCAGAACGTAGTCATTGAATGGCGCGAGCCGTCGCCCGGTATCTGGGCTGCATTCGCCGCCGAGGAGACCAGCGCGTTCCCGAAAGGCAAGCTGCTGAAACCGGCTGGCTGGCAGCCGCCGAATTGGGCGCGCGCCAACGAGTACATTCTTTCGTAGATTACCCGCGAGGGTATACCCGGGCATTCCGCCCATCACTGTAGCTAAGGAGAACCACAATGGCCGACCAAGCCGAACTGAAAGCTCAATTGAAAGAACTCAAAGCGCAAGCCAAAGCCGACAAGGCTGCGGTGAAGGACGCGACGAAAACGCTGGCGGCCGCGAACAAAGCGGCCGAACGTACCCAGAAAGCAATCGACAAACTGGAAGCCAAGCTGGCAGCCTGAGTTCTTTGATTTAGCGGTACTTTAGAAGTAAGTAGGCGCCGGGCTTCCCGGCGTCTGCATTTAGGAGGAATCATGGCCAAAGCACAAACAGCAGTAGATGAAGAAAAGCAGCCGGAGAAATGGATAGCTCTGAACAAACGTCTTATGACCATGACAGAGGAAGAATGTTTTGCACTGCTTCAGGAAGAGCGTGATGGTCAGCGTCGGCCACAATGGCTGCTGCGCATACATGCAAGGTTCAATAAACTGCGCGGCGAGCGCGAACGCACGGAGCTCATTTCGTTGGAGAAGAAATAAATGCGAGCACCAGAAGTCTTAGTCCTTGACTTTGAAACTGATAGAATAAAAAGCCGACCGGAGTACCCGCCAAAGCCCGTCGGCTTTTCCTTATTAGAGCCGCGCAAAAAACGCGCTGAATATTACGCATGGGGCCACCCGACCAAGAACAATTGCGACATCGCCACTGCCAAGCGCGTCTTCCGGCAGGCATGGCTCAGTGGTCCATTGCTGTTTCACCATAGTAAATTTGATGTGGACGTGGCGGTCACGCATATGGGCGTGCCGATGGTGCCGTGGAACATGATACACGACACCGAGTACTTACTGTTCCTTGATGACCCGCACCAGCGCGACTTACGACTGAAGCCCAGCGCTCAGCGCATATTGGGCGTAGCGCCAGAAGAGCGCGACATTGTGGTGGACTGGTTGATGCAGCACTGGCAGGAGCTAATGGCCAACGGTCTGATAACGCAGGCGGACATCGGCTATACCGAAAAGGGCAACGCCAAGAAGCTGACGCCAGCGGCGGCCAGTGCGTTTATCGGCATGGCGCCCGGCGACATCGTAGGTGATTATGCGAATGGCGACGTAACGCGCACACGCGGCGTATTCAATAAAGTGTACCCGCTGATAGCTAAGCGCAACATGCTGGAAGCGTACGACCGCGAACGGAAGCTGATGCCGATACTATTGGACAATGAGACTATTGGTCTGCGCGCTGATGAAAATGAGATGCGCAAGGATCAGAAGATTTACTATAAAGCCATGGACACCGCCGACGCGTGGCTGCGTAAGGAATTTAAAGCGCCCGACCTTAACGTAGATAGCGACGAAGAAGTGGCCACGCTGCTGGACGCGCAAGGCATCGTAACGGACTGGGTCTACACGCCGACCGGGCTGCGTAGCGTCGCCAAAAAGAACCTGACGCCGGATATGTTCATCGGTAAACGTGGCGAGCGCATTGCCAGCGTGCTCGGCTATCGTAACCGGCTGAGTACCTGCCTAGGTACATTCCTAGACAAATGGTTGTACATGGCGGAACACAGTGACGGCTACATCTTCACCAACTGGAACCAAACAAGACAAGACGGTCGCGACGGCGCCAAGGGAACGCGCACTGGCCGGCTAAGTAGCAATCCCAACTTTCAAAACGTACCCAAAGATTTCTATGATAAGAATGACGGCTACGTCCATCCCAAATTCATAACATCACTGCCTGAACTGCCGTACATGCGGAAGTACCTCATGGGTGATGAAGGCGAATGGTTTGGTCACCGAGATTATAATCAGCAGGAATACCGCATTCTGGCGCACTACGAAGACAGCGCGCTGCTGGAAGCGTATAACAGCAACCCGCGCTTGGACATGCACGAGTTCGTTAAAGGCGAAATATTCCGGCTGGCCATGATGGCACTGGAACGTCGCGCCGTTAAGATTCTGAACTTCGGCATCTTGTATGGCATGGGCAAGGACAAGTTAGCGCGTGATCTTGGCGTGGACATAGATACCGCCGTTGCTATTAAGAAAGCGCACCGCGCCGCCATGCCGGGTCTGGGTGGACTGGAGACGTTAATCAAACGTGGCGCTAAGGAAGACGTACCAATACGGACATGGGGTGGCCGCGAGTACTACACCGAAGAACCAATATTCCACAAGGGCCGCTGGATCACCTTTGAATACAAGCTGCTGAATTACCTTATTCAAGGCAGCGCAGCGGACTGCACTAAGGAAGCTATTATCCGCTACAACGACGTACGCAAGAATGGCCGATTCCTAGTAACGGTACACGACGAAATAAATATCAGCGCACCGCAGAAAGCAATGAAGCAAGAGCTCTTAATTCTGCGCGATGTTATGCGTAGCGTTGAGTTTGACGTTCCCATGATCAGCGACGCCAAGATGGGGCGCACATGGGGCACCTTGGAAAAAGTTAAGGAGGCCGCGTAATGCCGGCGAAGCCCGTACCGCAAAAGATAACCGCATGGTCCTATAGCCGCTGGTCGCTCTATGACAAGTGCCCGTTCGCCGCCAAGTGTAAGCATGTGCTGCGTCTGCCGGAAGAAAAGAATGCAGCCATGGATCGCGGCAACATGATTCACAAAGGCGCCGAGGACTTTATCAAGCGCAAGGAAAAGAAGCTGCTGCCAGAGCTAAAGTTGTTCAAGGACGAGCTGGAACAATTGCGCGCCGGCCGGGCAATGGCGGAGGAACAATGGACGTTTGACAACAAGTGGGGTAATCTTGGCCCGTCCGGATGGTTCGCGAAGGAAGCGTGGTGCCGTGTTAAGATAGATACCGGCATGATGGACACCGAAAGCAACACGCTGCTTATAATAGACTGGAAGAGCGGAAAACCGCGTGAGTCTTACGACAAGCTGCTCAGTCTGTACGGACTCTCCGGGTTTAAGGTGTTCAACCATGTGGAGCGCGTCATTGGCCGGCTAATGTTTACGGATACCGGCGACGTCGTGGAGGAAGTGTATGAGCGTAAGGAAGAAAAGGCAATGCAGAAAACATGGGATCAGCGTGTTCGGCCGCTACTCAGCGACACCACGTTTGCTCCGAAACAAGGTGACCATTGTAGATGGTGCGGATTCAGCAAGAAGAAAGGCGGACCGTGTAAATACTAATAGGAGATAGCTATGCAGAACGTAATGATAGATTTGGAAACACTGGGAAAGGGCGCTGGCTGCCCTATCGTCAGCATCGGCGCCGTAGGCTTTGGTAGCGAAGGCCTCGGCGCACAGTTTTACCGGGTCATTAACACGCCGAATCAATCCACGTTTAAGATGTACCCGGACCCTGAGACAGTAGAGTGGTGGGACAAACAAAGTCCGGAAGCGCGTGAAGCGCTGGATGAGTCGTTATTATCAAAGGCGCCCAGCATCGTATCTGTGTTGTTTGAGTTCCAGAACTGGTTGTTCGACCATTATGGCGAGCATGTTAAAGTCTGGGGTAACGGCGCTGACTTTGATAACGCCATACTGCAATACAGTTTCGCAGCCATAGGTCAACGACTGCCATGGAAGTTCTATAATAACCGCTGTTATCGCACCCTGAAAAATCTGGCGCCGCATGTACGCATGGAGCGCAAAGGTCTAAAGCACCATGCGCTCGCAGACGCCTGCGATCAAGCGATACACGCCATTCGCATATTTGAGGTGATAGGATGGCCCGCCGAATTAGTGAAAAAACAAAAGTCGAACAGCCCGTTGTCGACCTTGCTGAAGCGATTGGGATTCCGCACGGAAAGTTGAATATTGTCGGCCAGCGCGGGTACACTGATAGAATTTTCTTTGTGCCCGGTGGACGGCCGCTGCTAATAGAATTCAAATCGCCCGGCTTTGAACCTAGGCCACTACAAGCATTCCGCATAGATAGATTAAAGAGGCTCGGATACGATGTCGTCTCGTGTGATAACCCCGATGAAGGAAAGCGAATCCTCACCGATCGTATGGAAGCCGGAAGATTGGATGCTAGACGCCGTAAAGTTTCTCGTAATGCGGCAGTTCAGCGGACTGTTCCTAGACCCCGGAATGCGAAAAACTAGTATCACTCTGGCGGCGCTAAAGATACTGATAAAGAAAGGCTACGTAAAACGCGCGCTGATTGTGGCGCCGCGCCGCGTGGCCCATCTAGTATGGCCCGCCGAAATACAAAAGTGGAAGGACTTCAACGATATACGCTACGAAATAGTCCACGGCAAGCACAAGCAGGAAGCGCTGGACCGCGAAGCCGACGTCTACATCACCACGTTTGAAACTCTAGAATGGCTACTGGGCTGCGACATTAAAAAGAGTCCGAAGAAAGGCATACCACAAATCAGCGTGCCCATGCGCAATTGGAAACAGTTCGGCTTTGACCTACTGATAATCGATGAGCTCTCCAAGTTCAAGCACGGCAAAAGCCAGCGCAGTAAAATGATCCAAGAAGTGTTGCACACGTTCCCACGCCGCTGGGGACTGACTGGCAGCCCGGCCGCCAATGGCTTGATGAACCTGTTCAACCAGATGTACGTCATTGACCGTGGCAAGGCGCTCGGCCAGTACATTACCGGCTACCGCAATGACTTCTTTGAGCGCACGGGATGGGGTGGCTACGAATACGCGCTGAAGGAAGGCGCGGAGAAGAAAATCTACAAGTCGATATCTAAGACCGTGTTGCGCATCAGCGCCGAAGATAAGATAAAGCTGCCAGCCATCGTAGAGAATCCGATGAAGATAGAGCTGCCGGACGACGCGCGCAAAGCCTACGACGCTATGGAGAAAGACTTTATTATTCAAATGTACGACAAGGTGGTGACGGCCGCCAACGCTGCCACGGCTTCCGGCAAGTTGCGTCAGCTGGCCAGTGGCGCCATCTACACTGAAGAGTACGATGACGAAGGCATTAAGAAGAAGCGACAGAAGGGCGACTGGATAGAAATACACAATGAAAAGATTATCGCCATGCGCGAACTGATCGACGAGCAGGAAGGCAAGCCGATACTCGTAGGCTACGAATTCCAGCACGATCTAGAGCGATTGCTGGCGGAGTTCGGTAAGAACAGTCCAGTGATGGGTGGCGGAACTAGCGATAAGAAGGCAATGCAGTTGGAGCGTGCGTGGAATCGCGGTGAACTGCCGTTCTTATTCGCACATCCAGCCAGCATGGGACACGGTTTGAATCTGCAAGAATCCAGTAACGCGGTGGCGTGGTTCACGCTGACGTGGGACTACGAACTGTACGACCAGTTCATTAAACGTGTCCGGCGCAGTGGCAACATTCATAGTCGGGTCATTGTTCATATGCTGCTGGCCAACAACACAGTTGATGAGGCGGTGCTGGCGGCGCTGGGTTACAAAGGCCGAGTACAGAACGCGCTGTTCCACGCCTTGCAGGACTACAGCGCCGGCATACTGGCCGAACTGAAGGCGCAACGGCTGCCGCACGCCGCCAGCAAGGCGGGCCGGCGCGCCCGGTACTAGCGCCTATATAGTAGGTGGCTGGCCGCGTGGCGCCACGGCCCGCGCAGGCGGTTTAGGGTACTGACAGGAATTGTCACTTTGTGCCAAAATTTGCCGGTTATAGGGCGCCAGCTACTTATATCAAAGAAATATGGATAAATCTGGTAATTTTGTAGTTAGGCGCTTGCAGAGTCTATAATAGTCGCCTACTATATACACATGCAAGCAAACAACGCGGCGCGGGTCGCAGGGTAAAAGCAAATGGCCATTCCGAGTATGTACAAGCAAGGGCAGCAAGTTCTGGTGAAGACTGAGCGAGTCTGTAACGTATGGAATGGTCAGCTGCAATATGCCAGCGACGTCGCCGAGATTACTGAAGTCCACGTTGACGGCTACACGGTTAAGGTGCAACGCGATGGCCAGAAACGCCGCGTGACCAAGAAACAAATCCACTCCAAGTATGAGGGCTAACGCCGTGTATTACCTAACTAGCATGAAAGACAAGCGCGGTGTAGTGGTGCTGTGCAAAGATAAAAAGCAAGTGGCATCGTTTCCAGCGCAACTTAACAATCGCCGTATACCGGCACTCCGAGAAGCGATTTCTCTAGTCGGCGGAAGTCGTAAAAAGAACGCGTCAGCCTAGGAGAACTGCCCATGAGCTCTGTAGCTAATCTTGATTTGCGCGTTGACGTAGTCATGGAACAGCGTTTGAAAGAAGTGCAGCGCAAAGAAATGAAATTGACTTACGCTGCAACGCTGAAACTAATTCGTTCGCTAAAAGGTAAGACGCTGTTTATTTCAGTGAACGTAAACGCGCCAGATGCCATGAACAGCGCTACGCATTATTTTCCCCTGTACGGCAATTTGGAAGTGACAAAGCCGCAGCTGCGCCGCTTCTTAGAGAATGTGTATAGAGGTCGCTGGGAGAATGATGCGCTGGTGCGCGTAACCGATCTAGGAACTTGTATATTCTTTTGCGGTGGAGGATGAGGTGAAATATCAGCTCCGCGTGTGGGAGAAGGGCCAGACCCACACGTTCAACATGGTTGTTGAAGCGCCCACCATTGGCGCAGCGTTCTTCAAGACACGCGGAGAACTTGGCAGAGGTTTCGTGATTCAAGAGATTTGGCCGCTGGGCGCCAGCGAGGAAGAAAGTCATGAGCAAAAAGCAGAAGATAGAGGAACTGAGGGAACTCCTCCGCACCCGCCAAAAATGGGCGCAGCGCGGGCTGCTGAGAATCTACACGTTCCAGACAGAAAACGAGCAAAGCCTGCAAGCCACTGTCGAGCAGAACGGAGTTGGATTCACGGGTACGGACGCAAATATTCTAAGTAGCATGGCGCAGCAACTGAAGGCGCGCGGGTTCCTTACCGAAGGTCAGATGAAGGTGGTGTTCAAGCTGATGCCGAAATATGCCGGCCAGCTTTACCGGTACGTTGAACAGACTCAAGGGCAACATGATGAACATTGTACTGATCTATGTGATCCTGTTTCTAATCGTGCTGCTGGCGGCGGTCGTGACAGTGGTGCAGTACCTGCGCGCGGAAGTGCGTAGGCTGCGGCAAGGCAATCAAGTCTTGCTGCACAATCTTGACGAACTTATGAAAGGACTATAGCTATGATTAAATTCGGACGCATTATCACCACGATGGCGGATGGTAGCAAAGTACACGAGGTCTATATCAGACAGGACGGTCAAGGTGGCGGGTACATGATGACGTTCACCTGCATGGACGAAGCACACCGCGAAGCACTGTGCGTGCAGCTGGCCGCCTGCAAGAACGCGGAGGATACCGGCGCCATTGAGCGCAACCACACGGATCATAACGAATAAGCCCGAATGTCGTTATAGGAAAATAGTTTATAAAGTCATTGCAATTCGCTAACTAGGTAGTTTAAACTGAGCTTGTTGTTGTAGAAGTTACCCAATTAACCCAATGAGGAAATACAAAATGACCAAGAAATCCATGTTCGCAACCGCAACCCCGGCACCCTCCCCCAAAGGCAGCGCAGCTGCCAAAGCGGCCCCGAAAGCCAAAGCCAACCCGAAGACGCCGCCGAAGTCCAAAGCAGCGCCGGCCAGCAAAGCCAAAGCAGCACCGAAGGCAGCGCCCAAAGCCGCAGCCAAGGAAAAGAACCCGGTCGGTCGCGCCAGCCAAGTCGCCGGCAAAGTCATCAAGCTTGTCACCAAGAAGCCCGATGACGCCAACCTGCGCGGCGGCCGTCTGGAGCGCTTCAGGTACATTGTCAAGTTCGATGGCAAGACGGTGGCGGACGCCACGGCGGACGGTACGCTGAACACTTCTAACGTGCGCTGCTTCGAGAAAAAAGGTTTGCTGGAGCTGAAATAAGCCAGCGCTCTACCGCAGTAAATCAGGCGCCTTCGGGCGCCTTGATTATTTGTGCGTTTGTCAAAATCACAATTAGGGTAATCGCCATGCCAATATTGATCCACACATCCGGCCGCGCCGACATGGCGCTGCAACACACAGCGCGCAGCATACCGCCTTTCTTCAAGAGTCAAACTTACCTTGTCGTACAATCGCAAGAGGCTAAGCAGTACCGACCCATCGCGGTTGAATTGCAGCTGGGCATCTTGGTATTACCTGCGCGTATAAAGCAACTAAGTCCGACCCGTCAATATCTAGTAGAGAGATTTGCCAATACTCGCGAACCGAAAATCATACTCATTGATGATGACCTGACGTTTGCCGTGCGCCCAAAGTACTCAATAAATTATGTAGCGGCGAGTCACAATAGCGTGGCGGATATGTTCCACTGGCTTTACCATCAGCTGGAGAAATACACGCACGCAGGCATAGCAGCGCGGGAAGGCGCCAATCGTATCGTCACCAATTACACCAACAACACTCGTATGATGCGCGTGCTGGCATACGACACGCGCCAAGTTATGAAAGTGAAAGCACGCTTTGATCGCGTCCCCATTAAACAAGACTTTGATATGACGCTGCAATTGCTGCGCGCTGGTCACGCCAATATTGTTTCTTACCAGTGGTGCCACAATCAGCGCGGCAGTGGCGCGGCCGGCGGATGCAGCGTCTATAGAACCGAAGAAATGCAACGGCTGGTTTCGGAGCACTTAGCCGAGCTACACCCCGGCTTCGTTAAAGTAGTGCAGAAAGAAACGAAGACCGCATGGGGCGGCGGCGTGCGCACAGATGTTCAAATGCAATGGAAGAAGGCTTACGAGAGTTCCCACCCTGCTGACAGGAGACCGCAATTATGAGCGGACAGTTATGGCACGACTACAAAATGCTCAAAGATTCAAACAATAATATTGATCGGTTATGCTATTTCATAATCGAGCGCCATAGCGTTTATCTAAAAAGAAAAGCGCTGCTGCCCAAGCCGTGGACCGATGATAAAATTCTACAATCCTACCGATTCTGCAACGTGTACCGGGAGCTGGACACAGTCACACAATGGATCGCTAAGAACTGGCGCGACCCGCACTGGCAAAACCCGGACATCTGGTTCTGGATGGTGGTGGCGCGTCTGGTGAACTGGCCGGAGACGCTGCTTGATCTTGGACTGTACCCGAGCGCATGGGGCGGCGGGCGCGTATTCGTAAAGAAGCTGCACGCACGACGCGACGCCGGCTTAAAGGTATTCAGTGGCGCTTACATCGTCAGTACCAATGGCCACACGATGGACAAGGCGGAGTACCTGGCGAAGCACGTCTTGACGCCGCTCTGGGATGCTCGCCGTGGGATGCGCCCGCTGCACGCCAACTTTCCACGACAAGCGCCTGAAACGCTGGCGTCGTATCATGAACGACTATCTTCATTTAACGGCATGGGAAGTTTCATGGCCGGGCAAGTGGTGGCGGATTTGAAGTACATTCAGCCGCTCAACGCCGCCGAGGACTGGTGGACATGGGCCGCCAGTGGGCCGGGCAGCCGTCGCGGCCTTAATCGCGTAGAGCAACGACCATTGAATTCGCCGTGGCGCGAGAAGGACTGGTGGCAGCGGTTGGACTTTCTACGCGGCGACGTCAATAAGACATTGCGCGTGTACCACATAATGGTAGACGAAAAAGACAGACGTGTCTATGCGCCTAAGCTGCACGCGCAGGACTTGCAGAACTGTCTGTGTGAGTTTGATAAATACGAGCGCACGCGCTTAGGTGAAGGACGGCCGCGTTCGCTGTACGCAGGCGTGTAGTCATGAAAATAAGAGTGAGAGTTGACGTAGAAGCGCCGTCCGGCGCCACGCATTATTTCGGCAACATCATGGACGAGCCGACTTGGATTAAACGCGTTACGATCGCCGGCTATCCGAACTGGTTTGCGTTTGACGCAGTGCGTAATGGCTGGTATCTTAGCTTCCAAGGAGAGGAAGCGCATTGGCTAAAATCCGTGTCGGAGACACAAAAGGAGGTGATAACATGGCCGTCTACGTAGACGAATCTGCGTGGCAATTTGGCCGCATGGTGATGTGCCATATGATAGCGGATACAGAAAAAGAACTGCACGCGATGGCGGATAACATCGGCGTGCGGCGCCAGTGGGCTCATTATTCAAATAGCGGTGTACTGCATTATAATGTATGCCGCAGTAAACGCAGCGCCGCTATCGCGGCCGGCGCTGTAGCAGTAAGCGCGCGTCAATTAGTCGCGATAATCAAAACGCAAAAGGAGCGAGAAAATGCCGTACATAGTTCAAGCAAAAAACGTAAACGAAGCGCTCGGCGAGGGTCTAAGTCTGCTGAAAAAGGTAGCGGTAAAAGCGCCGAGTCGTAATGGCGAAGTATTGGTGGCGCCGGGGCCGGTTATCACGGAATACGAAAATCCCAAGGACCGCGTTCTGTTCAGTCCACTGCGCGACGCCAATCCATTCTTCCATTTGATGGAAGCATTGTGGATGCTGGGCGGACATAACGACGTGGCGTGGCCGCAGCAATTCAACAGCAAGTTCGGCCTGTACAGTGACGACGGCTTGACTGTTCATGGCGCGTATGGCCACCGCTGGCGCAACCATTTTGGTCAGGATCAACTGAACCACATCATACGCCTGTTGCGTACGGAACCCACCACACGCCGCGCCGTGCTGGCCATGTGGCACCCGGAAGGTGATCTATGGAAGCGCGGTACGGCTTATCCGGCCAGCGGCGTAGACCTGCCCTGCAATACACATATCTACTTCAGCATCGGCTTGACCGGCCTGGATATGACCGTGTGCTGCCGCAGTAATGACATTATCTGGGGAGCTTACGGCGCCAACGCGGTACATATGTCCATCCTTCAGGAGTACATTGCTGCGGCCATCGGAGTACCGGTCGGCTCGTATTTCCAGTTCAGCAATAACTTCCACGCTTATACGAACATTCTGGCGCCGGAAAAGTATCAAGAAATGATAGACAGCGCATATGATTACGATTATTATGGCGACGCCAAATTGCGCAATGACTGGTCCGCCGAAGAAATCGTTACGCGCGTTCCGTTGGTTTCTGTCGATATGTACGCATGGCAGAAAGACTTGAATAACTTCTTGGCGCAGGCGTTGGTCCCCGGTCAAATATATCACGATCCGTTCTTCAGCCATGTGGCGCAGCCAATGCTTAACGCATGGCGCCGTCGTAAGAACAAGCAAAGCGACGGACTTGAGGAAGCGTCCGCCATCGTGGCGGACGATTGGCGCATCGCCTGCATCGGCTGGATAGCGCGCCGCATCGATAAAGAAGTTCAACCCGAGGAGAAACAAGATGCCGTTAGCTCAGGAAGCGATGAACGGGAACAGTTGGGAGCAGACGCTGGAAGCGCTGATTGACGGTAGCGAGTCCACCCGTTACCACATTACGCGCACACATGCGCAACAAAACATCGCGGATCACAGCTTTGGCGTGGCGTGGCTGTGTATGCTGTTCTGCGATGGTAAGCCCAGCGCGCAGTTATTGATAGCTGCGTTACGCCACGATATAGCCGAGTACGCCATCGGCGATATACCTTCCCCGACGAAGCGTCTTTTAGGCGACGGGTTCAGGGAATCTTTAGGTCGTATAGAGGAGCAGCACGCTGAAGCCTACTTTGGCCCAGCACCGATACTGACAGACGCAGAAGAAAAGTGGTTGCGGCTGGCGGATGCAATGGAATGCTTATTGTTCTGCATACGTGAAATCCGTGTAGGTAATTCGAACATGAAAGTTGTGTTCGGTCGCGCGAATGGGTATGTGACAGACGTCACGAATAGTCTGCGCTTCGAACATCCGGCGGTCAAGATTCATATGGCCATCTGTAATTTATTTGCGAAGGTATCAAAATGACAACACCAAACGTTAATAGTAGACAAGTAGGCGGAGCACACTACCGCAGTGAGCACCAGCACTGGGACTTCGTCGCGGAAGTGTTAGAAGGTCGCTATCTGGAAGGCTGCATTACGAAATATGTAACGCGGTGGCGGAACAAGGATGGGCTGAAAGACTTGAATAAGGCTTTGCACTACACCGAAAAGCTGCTTTCGCAATACGAACTAGGACGCAGCGTACCGCTGATGGCGCCCGGTGATGATTACGCAGAAAAGAATCCGCTTATACAGCGCTTCTTGGACGCCAACGAAATCACCGGCAGCGACGAGGAGTTTGTGGTGCGCGTCACTTCTCAATGGCAAGGTCCGGGCGATTTGATCAATGCCATCAAGGCTATAAGTAACCTGATTGAATTCGCCAAGACGCAACACGGCGCGCTCGGCCGCGTTAACACGGTATACCAATCGCAGGGTTTTGCGTTCGAAGGCGTCAGCGGCAATGACAAGATTCATTGGCAGTGCGAAGTCTGTCAGTCGCATGTGACAACACAAGACCACCGAGCGGAAGGTTCATTCGAACTGCCGAAATGTCAGCACGTCGGCACCATCTATGAAGATGGCGGCCAGCGCAAGTCTGTGTTCGGTCCCGAAAACGACGGTGAGAAAAAGCTGACAGCTGGTGAAAAGGAGGAGCGCGACTATTTAGATCGATAAAAAAGGACGCCCGAAACAGCTGGACGTCCCTATCGCAAATCTGGCGGGCGCGGCATAGACCCGCCAGATACCCGCTCATTGCACGACGGTTAACTTACATCCCGAATTCGTGCAGGTAACATTCAAGTTCACGGTTTGCGTAACGGGCGACGAAGGGCTGGACTGCGGTACTATCGTCAATGTCACCGTCTTCAGCGCGAGCTTGCTTTTCAGTCCGTAGATATCCACCACATCCACCCCATAGTAAATCGTGTAGGGCGCTGCGCGCGGTGCCAGCGAGAGCGTACTGGTGTACTTTAGTACGTTGCTGGCCACGTTCGTGCCCGTTGCCGTGGCGTAGCCATTGGTGTCCGCAGGAATGGCAGCGCCAACGGAAGCGTAGACACGATAATTGGCGATTTCCAACGGGGCCAGCGGGTCGCCGTTTTCACGTGTCGTCGGTGCGACCCATGTAAGATCGACGGATTGCGACGGCGTGGCGGTTTGCGCTTCCGCCGCCAGACTGAACAGGACCAATGCTACGAGTATACCTTTTAACATTTTCATGGTTTATCCTCTGGGTTGAATTGCGATTACAGTTTAACGTTGTCCAAGTCCCAGTAATTATCTGGGACGCAGTCGGAAGGTTGAAGACCTTTGGGTCGCGTGCCCCAATGGGCCGCACCGCCTGCGCGTACCGCATAAAAGAAGGTGTCGCATGTTATGTCATCTATTCCGCGACTTCTCATTGCCTCCACCAGTATGTTATCGCACTGCAAGCGCTCGCGATCTTGGATGCAGTACAAGTAATCATGAACAACTGATGGCGCTCGGGACAGTCCGTTGACGCTGAACACATTCTGCAGTGCGCGTGGGATACTGGCCAAGTCCGTTATAAACCCGCGCGGAACAATAATACGGCTGCCCTGCGCCGGTTGATAAACGAGTGGCGCCAATACAACCCATTCGCTGTCAATCGTGTATTCGCGTAAATCCAGACTGGAAAGAAATGCCATGATTACGCGCTCCCGACCATGCCCGTTGCCGTGATAACCCAGTCCAGCACCTGCTCCGCCTGATACATCGTATCCGGTGGTATGGCGCCGACGCCGACACGCGCTTGCAGTTCATCCATTACTGCTTGGACGAGCGCGTTGGCGAGCAGCTGGTCCGCCGGCGAAAGCGCATATTTGGCAATGCGCTCGCCGACAATAACCTTGAGCGCTTCCAACGGTACATCGCCTTTCTGCAAGTTGGTTTTCGCTTCCGTTGCTATTTCGCGTATTCGGCTGGCCCGCAATGCTTGGTCGTCCGGCGTACTGCCGCGTTCTATGACCTTGAGCGTGGCGTACTGCACGACCAACTGCGTCGCTGCTTTGTGATCATTGAAAGTGGCGCAGCCAGCGATAGGCAGTAACATCATAGCGCCCAGTAACAACCCCACCATCCACGAAGACTGAAGAGTCTTTGACTGCGGATTACCGGGATCAGCGCTGCCGATTTTATGCGTGGCTACAACGCGGCCGTAGATGGCGAAAGCAGCCGTTAGATCAGCGACGACACGCGATGCAATATCCACAATCGCAGCTTGGTCTATAGCATTGAAATCAATGCCAAAGAACCCTGCGCTAACTGCGATAATTGTTGCAATCGCAGCCAGTACAGTCTTTGATGTATACCAGTCTTTGTTCATGAAATCACCTCGTAGTAAAAGGGAAACATCTGTTACCTTTATATAACCAATTGTTTAGTGTACGGCACCTCCTTATAGCTTACAGCTATGCGGTTTAAACGCGCTAGGCGCCACCTACGGGCGCGGCGCCCGGTTTGGCGCTACTAGCGGGCGCAGTAGGTGCCGTTTGCAGCGCGTGGCTCGGCGGCGGTGGCAACCTCCGACGGAGTGCCTCGGCCAGCGTGTTGCCGGCAACCCGGTTGACCCAGCCTTTACCGAAAAGTGGCCAATTTTTAAGCGACGCCAAGTAGAGTTCACGCTTGGCGTTTAAAGCAGCAATGAGAATGAATTCATCGTAATACCACGCCAGCGGTATCGTTTCCTTTTCACCGATGACGCCGTCCACTTTGGCGCAGCCTAAGACTTCCTGCAATTTCATGGCGGCCGTCTGGGGATCGCTATTGACGGCGAAGTCAAAAACATGGTACGCCAGAAACGCTGGGAGTCTGTCACCTTTTATCGGCTGCCAGAATTCTTGATCATAGAACACTTCCACTAATTTATTAAGACGTGGCGTATCGCGCTCGCCGGCATCTATGAATACCCAGCCCGGCCACGTAGGATGAAAGGCGCGCGCGATGCCATAGTACGTTTGACCGCCCGGATCGCCGTCCAGCTTGGAGAGCTTCTTACCTTCATCCAGTATTGTTTCCTTCAGAGCAAATTCGAAAGGCTCCATTACGGCTTACCTCTTTTAAGAGACTCAACATCTTGCTTCAGCTGAATGATTTGCTGCGCTTGAATAATGTTATCAGTGCGCGCATCGTCTAATCGCAGAAACAGCCAACCACCAAACCCTATGACAACCACCTGTACAAAACTTAATACTACGTTTACGACAGCCCGACCACCGCTGGCCTTGTTAAGTGTTTTGTCTACTTCGCCTTGCCAAACTTTCACAGCATCGTATCTATCCCATATTGTTTTTATATCTTTATTAATTTGTTGGCTCTGCAGCATGATGCCAGAAATGTCCTTGTCGATTTTTACCAGCTCCGCCAGCGCTTTTTGTATTTCGGAAAGGCTATCTTTCACATTGCGCATGTCCATGGCTAACTCAGCCATCTTTACAGCTTGTCCAGTTTCCGGTGCCATGACTTGATCAGGCATTGCTGCTATCCTCTAGTTGTTTTCTTTAAGAACTTTTATCTCAGCTTGTAGTTCTTTTACCATTGCCGACAAATCTTTAACGGCAGCCGTCAGTACAGGTACAATCTTAGAGTAGTCCAAGAGCTGCCGCTGTATATTGCCTTCTTCGTCTACTGCATCTTTCTCGCCTACGACTGCCTGCGGAACAACTTCAGCAGCTTCGTGCGCTAGGAACCCGTCATGAATATCTTCGCTGCCTATAAAATTAAAACGGTATACGGGTAGCTTTTCCAACAGCTCAAGCGCGTTATCCAACGGAATTAAATTTTCCTTCAATCGATAGTCTGACGAAGTGGTGAACGTAGTAGTAGAGCCGTTAGATGATATAGCGCCGGCTGCAATATTGGTCGAGCCGTTGTCAGTGTAGAAATTAAAATGGATACCGGAGGTTGCGTTAATGCCAAACCCAGCGCTGTTCACCGGGCCGCGCTGTAAGAAGCTACCAATATTTGAAGCGCCTAGAAATGAATAGCCATTGATCCGGTTGGCGATAGGGTTATTTCCAGCAGTTGGATTGACAATTACGTCGCCAGCCTGATTTATACAAAGACGCTCAGTGAGCGAAGTACTCGCGTTAGGCTTTGTGAAGAAAGAAATATAACCGCCGCGCTGGTTAGCCGTACCGCCTTCAGTTTTTATTACGATATCAGCGATTGTGTTATGGCTGGCCGAGTTAGTCGTGTAGTAACCAATAATTTGACCGACGAACACGCCAGTCGCATCGGCAGCAGTAGAAGAAAGCGTGATGCCCGGCCCAGCAGCGCCGCCAGTCTCAACAGCAAGAGAGCGAGATAAACCCGCACGATTTGGAGTTGTGGTCCCAACCCCAATATCACCAGCTTGGTTTATTATCATCCTAGACGCAATAGCAGCGACGCCATCCGGCTTCGTATAGAATTGCATATTGCCGCCACGCTGGTTGGCGGTGGTTCCTTCAGTACCATACAGTATAGTCGCTATACGGTTATGCGTAGCTGAGTTAGTTTTATACCAGCCTTCAAGCGCGGCTATGAACAATCCTTGCGCATCTGCCTGCGAAGTAGCAAAGACAACGCCAGGAATTCCAGCGGGGCTTTCAATACCCATGACCCGTCCGAAAGTCAAATAGTTAGGCGTGGTGGTCCCTAGCCCTAAGTCACCCGCGCCGGTTACACGCATACGCTCGGAAAGAGTAGTAGACGCATCAGTCTTCGTGAAAAACTGCAGCGCGCCGCCGCGTTGATTGGCCGTGGTGCCATCAGAAGAAGCCCCGAAGGCGGCAACATTTCTATGGCTAGATGAGTTAGTCTGATAACGATAATAGATGTACCCAACGCCAGTAGCATCAGCGTCGTTGGCATTGCCGCATATTTCTAACCCAGCGGACAAGGAAGTACTAGTACTCTCAACTGTGAACGCCTTACCAAATCCGACGTAGTTCGGCGTCACCGTGCCGATGCCTAAGTCGCCAGTATTCATTAAGCGCATCTTTTCTGCAAATGTAGTAGCGCCATTCACCTTGGAGCTCCACGTAAATGCACCGCCACGCTGGTTGGCCGTCGCTCCTTCTGTTATGATCTGAAACGCCCCGATGCGTTGATGACTGGCACTGTTCGTGCGGTAGTTGCCCTCATAGGAGCCCACGACTACAGCAGCAGCATCGGCGGCGCTCGTGGCCAGCTCAATAGCGCCGCCAGTCGCGCTCTGAATAGTAAATCCTTTGCCCGCCGCATTGTAGTTCGGTGTCGCCGTCCCTATGCCGAGATCGCCAGCGTTAGTCAAACGCATCTTCTCTGCGAATGTTGTAGCGCCGTTTATTTTGGAACTAAACACAAACGCGCCGCCGCGCTGGTTAGCTGTCGCACCTTCTGAAACCACTTGCAGCGCTGCAATGCGTTGATGGCTGGCGCTGTTTGTTCTATAGTTACCTTCGTAAGAACCCACAACGACCGCCGCTGCATCAGCGGTACTGGCAGCTAGTTCAACGACGCCGCCCGTAGCGCTTTGTATGGTCAGCGCCTGACCAGTAGCATTGTAATTCGGCGTCGCTGTACCCAGCCCGAGGTCGCCTGCGTTTGTGATGCGCATCTTTTCCGCGAAAGTGGTAGCGCCATTTATCTTTGAAGACCAGACAAACGCACCGCCACGCTGATTCGCCGTGACACCTTCCGTCACAATCTGAAATGCGCCAATGCGATTATGGCTAGCGGAGTTAGTTTTGTACCACGCATCGTAGGAACCGACCACGACAGCCGCTGCATCTGCTGCGCTGGTGGCGAGCTCAATAGCCGGGACAGTAGCGCTTTCCACTGTGATGGCTTTGCCAGCCGCGTTGTAATTAGGCGTCGCAGTACCGATACCGAAGTCGCCCGTATTCATTAAGCGCGCTTTTTCGGAGAACGTCGTGGCGCCGTTTATCTTTGTGTTGAATACAAACGCACCGCCGCGCTGGTTAGCTGTTCCGCCTTCGCTAACAATCTGCAAGGCAGCGATGCGATTATGGCTGGCGCTGTTCGTGGCGTACCAGCCTTCCAATCCGCCGATGACCACGGCGGCGGCGTCTGCTGCGCTGGTGGCGAGCTCCAGCGCCGTGGTGCCCGTACCTTGAATAGTCAGCGCGCGTCCAGCGGCCACATGGTTCGGCGCTGTAGCGCCTATGCCCACGTCGCCTGTCGTTAATACGCGTATTCTTTCCAGCGCATTCGTATAAATAGTCAACGGCAGCGCTGTTCCGGTGCCCGTAACGCCAGCGCGCAAACTAGCTTCGGTACTATTGGAAAGCAGCTGCGCCACGGTGGAGTTCGTTGGATCAGCGGTGGCGTAAAGATTAAGCGCTGTAATTAGCGATGTTCCATTTGGTATGACGCCGACGTTGGTGTTGCCGTTAGTAATTGACGATTGAATAAGAACGCGATTAAGCAGTATGGCATTACTAAAGTCACCTCTGATACGATTACCCGTACCCGTAAACGTTAGATTGCCGCTAATAGTGGCGCTGCTTACGGAAACATCGGCAATAGCCGCCTCAATCAATTGCGCCAGACGCCGCATAATGGCGGCCACTTCCAAATCGCCGTCGTACATCAGCGGAAAACTGTAAATGCCCGTGAAGTCTCGATGGAACACACCGACCGCGCTGGAGGATGTGGTGCCGGCGTAGTTAGTAGTCAACACAATCGTAGTGTTGCCAGTGGCATACACTGGCGGCGTTGCGCTGACTTCGTACCGGCCCGTACCAGCGCCGTAAACATAGAAGTAGTCCAGCGTCTGTATTTCCGCCGTGGCGTCTACGCCATGTATGACGACATTCGGACTGCCGTTGGTTACAGTGACAGTTGGAAAATTTGTTCCGTCGGGTTTATATTGCGACATGTTTAGTCCTCAAGAGCTCTTCTGTAAGAAAGCGTATTCGCCGACCCATAAGATCGTATCATGTACCGATGTACCCGTTGTCTTAACAAGTCCAGCGCTATAGCACGCCGCCGCCGAGTTACTGCCAGAATGGGGCACATTTGTAGTTAACGTCGTTAAAAGTGAGCCATCTTTGTATAAATCAGCGTTTCCAGCTCCATCTAACTCTATCCTAAGTCTTAGAACTGAGTTCGGCGAGAACGCCCATAGTAAGGAAGAAGTAGTTGAGCCAGTAGCTACCGATTGTGCAAACCCATACAACCCAGTAGAAGTCATCTTAAACCCGACAAATTCATCCGGGCTATCAAAAGCCTTACCACTGCCAATATACCCAGTTGTCAATGAGTCCCAAAAATCAAAAACAGCAATAGCAAAATTAATAATCCTAGGCTTAGTCCAGTCAGGATCAACTAATGAAGCCGTACCGTTACCGGGAACGCCATCGAATACCTGAATACCGCCCGAGTTCGAAGTTATCGCAGTTTTCAAATATCCAAAAGCAAATGGCACCGTACTCGCAGCCAAATGGTTCTCCCATCCGCTCCCAAAGGAAAGTACCGCTAAATTCTGCAAAGAAGGAAACTGAACCTTGAAATAGACGTCGTTATCAACAACGCTACTGAAGCTCTTAAATTTTGTCCGCTTACCAAGTATGACGTCTGTCCCGTCAAACCGGATAAATTTCTCGTTAGTCGTGTCCCCTACATCCAGCTGATACGCACTGCCGCTATAGCCAAGGAAGAAACCGACGCCACTACCCGGCGCTGACTTACCGCCTTTAATGCTGCCGCCAGCAGACATCACAATGCCACCGCCGGTGATGGTGGTGCCAACGATCAGAGCTGCCTGCGTTACATCAGCGCCAGCCGCAATGCCGGAGAGCTTTGTTCCTTCCGTCCCGTTGATGCCCGAAAGATTTGTGGGCTTGTCGGAAATATTAGCGTAGCCACTGCCGCTACCAATCGTAATTGTTCCGCTGATAATAGCGCTGCTGGCGCGCAGCACGCCTTGAGAAGTAACGCTGAACGAAGAAGTGGCGCCGTCAAACGTACGCATGGCGTATTCAACACTGCTGACGGTATGGATACCCAGCGTTGTGACAAAGCTTCCATTCTGTATGACTATGCTACCCAGCGACTGAATGGTAATGGTGGCGATCAACACGCCAGTCGTTATCTTGGCGGCCGTCAGATTGGCAATCTTTGTGGACGGTATGGCGTCGTTGGCGAATTGGGTGTTTATCCACGCGGCGTCAACCGGGTCAAGCAGTGTGGCCCATGGACCCAATCCGCTAAGATCAACGCCGCTGACTTGCCCCGTTGTTACATGGTATTCAGAAGATTTTTCGCCAGCACTGAACGCATCGTAAGGACGGTACACCAGATAATAATCGGTCAGTGACGTCAGTCCATCAAAGCTGACCGCCGTGTCTGGACCGAAGTGCGTAATGTTATCTTCCGTCGTAGCGGCGCCCGGCGTCGTG
>Ga0070715_10000047_pt1 | contig 55554 bp, 95 predicted proteins | sample LARL111metaG_FD_71394 | JGI IMG/M metagenome (GOLD analysis project Ga0070715, IMG submission 71394) | Corn, switchgrass and miscanthus rhizosphere microbial communities from Kellogg Biological Station, Michigan, USA - LAR L11-1 metaG | ecosystem: Host-associated > Plants > Roots > Rhizosphere ... | reverse complement strand
AGAACTGCCGAACTCGAATTGAAATTGCGCCATATCGAAGAGTTTATGAGGGCGACGAAATGAGCTATATCGCGCGCGTTTTGCAGGCCATGAATTACGAACTGGAATATTCGCCCGGCGACATTGCGGTAATTACGCATCTACAGGAGCAGGATGCCGCTAAATGTCTTCATGAGTTAGCGAAGGGCGGAATGGTCGAATGCGTATGCATGGATCGTTACCGCAAGAACAGAAAGTACAAAACTAAACAGCAGCAGCTTCGGCTATAACCGAAACACTCCAAGCCCAATTGAAGGGGAAGAAAAGATGAGGCTGGTGGATTTACTGGTGATATATCGCGAGACCAAGAGAGCGCGTCGGAAAAAGACAAAACGCGATATTGAACTGGATCGTATTTATGAGGAAGTCCAGAGCAGAAAGAAACCTGAATCGCAGCACTCCAATCACAACTGAAAGGGAAGGGGAAATAGATGACACAACAATATGTGGGCACAAAAATTATTACTGGTTGGGAAGCTGAAAAGGATGGGCAGCCTGGTTATGGCGTTAAATATTCAGATGGCTATACCAGTTGGAGTCCGAAGGCGACATTTGAAGAGGCGTATATCCCACTTGGCCATATCGAAAATTTCCCGCTGCATCAGCAACGCGTAATCGCTGAAAAGGCCGAACTCGACACAAGGCTTTCAAAGCTCGATGCATTTCTGGCGACTGATGTTTATAGCAGTCTACCAACAGAAGAAAGGCAGCGTCTTTACCATCAAAGTTCCATTATGCAGGAATACTCGAAAATTTTGGCTGATCGCATATCGGCATTTTAAGCACCCGCCTCCTTCCGGGGAGGCCGTATTGGTATGACGACTGGAAGATTCAGAGACCGTCTGGATATGGGTATGTGGAGGTTGGATAAGCTGCAGCGAATCCAGCAAAGCATAGAGACAAAGGAAATTGGGAGTCATGACCCAGCATAACTTTGTTGAGCGAAAGCCCCGATGCAGTAATCGTCTGCGAAAACAGTCGTCATTCCAATGCGGTGAATGCGCAGGCTGATGCGTAGCGGGTCTTAAATGATTATGAAGTGGCGGATAACCGAGTCCGCGAAGCCGGAGATCAGCACCGGCCACCGCAGACCTACAAGTAAGGATAAAGCCATGGAGTGGCGGCACTTAATTACCGAGGCGAGCAGTTATGCATTCCATACCCGTAACCTCCTGTCTGCGCTGTGGCAACGATTTATTGCTGCGCGAAATCAAAGCCAAGCAACACCACTGTGCGCCCTGCAAACGTCTTGTAGAGGCCGCAGAGCATCAGGAAAGGGTTTCGGATGCGATTCATCGGGCAAACGTTAGGGGTGGGTTATGAGTAGGTAGCAAGGGCGCCGCTGCTTACATAGCCGCAATTAACGCGCGATCATTATAGCCAGAATTCATTTCAGAGAAGTTGATATGGCCAGAATCAGAACGATTAAGCCTGAGTTTTTTACCAGCTCAGACATCGTGAAAATGACGCCACTTGCACGCCTCTTTTACGTGTCTTTATGGTGTGAATCAGATAGAGAGGGAAGGCTTAAATGGGATCTGGATACTTTCAAGTTGCGATACTTCCCTGGCGATAATTGCGATCTTGAAACCTTAGCGGAAGAGCTAACAAGTCGCGAATTAATCATTTTATATGAGATCGATGGAAAGGATTACGCGGAAATACCGACCTTCAAAGACCACCAAGTTATCAATAATCGTGAGGCAGAGAGCGTTATTCCAGCACGCGTGAAAGTGGCGTGTACACGCGATTCAGGGGAAGGGAAGGAAGGAAGGGAAGGGAAGGGAAAGGAAAGGAAGACGCGTGACGCGTTTGATGCTTCGCAAATTGAACTCGATCCCCTAATCAACAAAACCTCTTGGCTGGAATGGGTGGCATTTCGTAAGCACCGAAAAGCTATCACTGAGGAAGCTGCCAAGAAGCAACTCAAAATGCTTGTGGGCTATGACCAAGCCACCCAAGCCAGAATTATCGACAAATCGATCAGTGGTGATTACCAAGGGCTATTCGCCCCAGAGGGGCAGGCACCTCCGATAACCATCGTTGGCTCGAACGATGGAAAACGCAAACCGCTTACCGCCTGAGACCGAACATGATCGAACACAGCTACGAAGCCGGAATACTCGTCAGATTGCTGACCGACCCTAGCGCTATTCCGCAGTGCGATCTGACGCCGGCAGAGTTTGATAACCGGCAGTATCGGGAGGTCTACGAAGCCATCGAAGCGTTGAGCAACCGCGGTGACGCTGTGGACTGGCTGAGTGCCGCGAGTTACATCTCGGAACAGGGCGGACCTGATTACCACGGCCTACTTGCTGCTTTGCTCAAAGACACACCCAGCACCACTCAGCTGCCCATGTACGTTAACGCAGTCCGCAAGGCGAACGAGATGCGTAAGGCTGCGCTGATTGGCTCCAGGTTGGTTCAGAACGCCGCTGGCGATGGCTCGGTCGATGAGGCTATTCGCGAACTTTTAGCCTTGTCGATGCCAACGCGAAAATTTGATTACAACTGCAACGATGCCATGAAACTGGCAATCGATGAAATCAACGCGGCAATGGATGGGCACCGCCCTGGACTGACAACCGGTCTGCTGGATTTGGACACCATGCTAGGCGGATTGCATGGTGGTGATTTGATCATCATTGGCGCTCGTCCAGCGATGGGGAAAACTGCTCTGATGCTGAATATGTCCGCCGCTGCATTGATGGCCGGGGATGCTGTCGGCGTGTTTTCTGGTGAACAGGGTGTTGGTCAGATATGCCAGCGATTGCTCTGTATTCAGGGCCGTGTACCGATTATGCGTATGCGAAATGGCGGGCTGATTGACGAGGATATGAACAAGGTTTCATTGGCGTTTAACCAATTCCGAGGCAAGGGATTATATATTTTTGATAAACCCGCACCAACGCTTTCAGACATTGTTCGCCGCTCACGCTTCTGGCATTACAACTACGGCATCAAAGCGATCTATATCGATTATCTGCAGCGCATCAAAGTCGATAAGCGTGCACCGCGTCATGAGGCTATTGGTGAGATCGCAGCTGGCCTGAAAGAGCTTGCACGCGAACTTAATGTCCCGGTAGTCACATTGGCCCAAGTCAATCGCGAAGTCGATAAGCGCACCAATCAACGTCCGTTTATGGGCGATCTAAAAGATTCTGGAACGATTGAGCAAGAGGCTGATCAAGTTTTCATGTTGTATCGGGATGAGGTTTATCACGAAGACAGCAAAGAAAAAGGTAAGGCAGAAATTAATATCGAGAAGAACCGTCACGGGGCAACTGGCCGAGTGGATGTGATCTGGCGCGGTGAATATCTCCGTTTCGAAAATCATCTGAGGGCCGTCTCATGAACTTTTACAACTCAGGCTATGGCTACGAACGCAGCAATGAAGGTTATGTAATTTCGCATGGACAGGTTCCGAGCAAGACCGGGCATCACTACGTCGATGTTTGGTCGGCCTGGGACGACCTGCCACCGAATGGCCGCAAGATTAAAAACGGTTCGGAAGATTATTTTTACACAAGACAATCGGCAGTGCATGCGTGCTCTGAGCATGCGAGGAAGGCGGCATGAACACCTACGACGAAGACATAAACGACAACGCCAACCTCTGCCTATTTTGTGTAGTTGCATGTCTTGGCTATTTCCTGTGGTTTTGGTTTGCGGAGGGGAGGGTATGAATTTATTTCCAAAACACACCAGAGAGTTTTTGGATGCGGTTAATGGTGAACGTGGCGCCCTTGATGCATGGCTGGAATGTAACAGCGAACAAGAGTGCAGAGTCGCTATCAAGGCATTAATGTTTGATTACGATCAGCGCATCAAAGAGCTTGAGCGCAACAATTCAATCATGGCCGAACAGCTCAAGAAGCGCGAAGGCATGTGGTGGGCGCCAGATGAATTGGATGATGAATTATTAGATATTGCTATGGGTTGTTTTGATAGCGGTTGCGATTTCCCAAGTATATATCATGCCATGCGCGCGAATTGGCTGGGGAGGCAGAAATGACGATAGACGACTTAATTGCCGAATATGAAAAAGACCCTGAAGCAAAGAAGGCAATTGAAGAGGGGCGCATATACACCAAAGACCGCATTGAGCATGAAGGCTATGACTGGATTATGGAAATGCTTGTGCCGATAGAGAAATTCAAATTCAACAAATTCGGGTTGATTGATAAATGAAAACACTAGAAGAGCATAATGCGGAAGTTTTTAGTCGCCAGCTTCAACATGGTCAGAAAGTTGGCCTAGGTATTCAATGCCCAAATTGCGAAGCTGAATTATATAACCCAGAACCTGGAATTACTCTGACATCAAACCCTCCTCAACAATATGTAGCATGTTCGAAATGCGATTATCGCGGGACATCGTTTATATGAGCAATCAACACTGGCGCGCCCAAACCCGCGAGCAGCTACAGCAATGCTTTCGTTTCCTGGCTCAGTCTATGCCGGAGAAGGGGTGGCGGATTATATTCGAGGAATGGCGCGATAAGCGCAGCCTGAACGCCTCCAATCTTTATTGGCAGTGGCTGACATTGATGGCAGAGCATTTTAGCCGTGGTGGCAAGAAGTTCACCAAGGACGACATGCACGACCTGATGCGTCATCAATTTCTCGGGTACGAGGACAAGATTGTCGGCAGCACTAAAATCAGCCAGCAGCTTGCGTCAACAGCGAATCTCGATACGAGCCAGATGTATCACTACATGACCAAGATCGATGCATGGGCGGCAGATCATGGCTGCTTACTTCCGCATCCAGCAGATGCCGAGTATGCGCAATACCGGGAGGCTGCGGCAGCATGAGCTATATCGAGCGCAAGGTAACGAAGTTCCGCTCAGTCCGCACTGAATACAATGGCCGCCATTATGACAGCAAGTTTGAAGCATCGGTGGCAATGACCTTAGACCTGATGAAGCGTGCCGGCGAAATCAAAGATTGGGAGCCGCAATATAAATTAGAAATGTGGGCTTATGACAAATTCGGCATGGCCGCCATGAAGAAGTGCCACAAGGTGGACTTTAGGGTTCACGAAAACGATGGATCATTCAGATTGCTGGAGGCAAAGGGATTCGAAACGCAAGACTACCTGGATCGTAGACGCTGGCTGGAATGCTTCTGGTTACCAGAACATCCAGACCACATTTACGAGGTCGTTAAAGAAAAGTCAAAACGTTGGAGAATTCGATGAGCAGACTAACCCGAGAAGATTTTGCAGAAATGCGGCGGTGCAACGAAAGGCCCGGCGTTCCGCTGTCAGTTAAGCAACAACAGCATTTGGAGTTAGAGCGCCAGATTGCCGAGTTCCTCGCGAACGGCGGAGCAATTCAGCGGATCAATATTGAAGATGCTCAATCGGAACCTCAGAAAACATTCGCAATCAATCTATCCATTCCCGCCAAGCAGGTGGAAAAGTGGAAGAAGGAAAAAGTTGGTATTACTTTGGCTGCTGAGTATTTAGGGATATCGCGAACCCTCTTGGGCAAATGGTGCAATGCCGGAACAGCGCCTAAGTATCACGTTATCGACAATAAGCGCTGGTTCCTGTTCGTTGATCTTGAAGCGTACAAAATGGCTATGCAGGAAAAGGTGGCGGCATAACTATTACAAATTAGGGGGAGAGAAGATGTTCGATAAAGTCATTGTTACGCCAACTGAAACGCGGCATGTGCCCTACGAAAAAACTGTAACAATTAAGCGTGCTCCCACCGACGAAAGTATACGGCTATGGGATGAAATGAAGGATAAGGCTTACAAATCTATTCTGGGCACATTAGTTGTCAGCGACAATTCTTTAAATCTGTCCGCAATCGCGTATAGAGATATGTTGAGCCTAGAATTCAAGGTGGCCTACAAAGTTGTTTTGAATGGGAGGGATATAGCCGGTGTTATATCGGTTAAATCCTGGGATGAGCCAGAAAGAATGGAATTGTTGGGACGAATTCATGCCGAGGTAGCAAAAGAACTGGCGCTTGAATTGACAAACTTGATTGCAAATAGCCATGAAATTAAATGGTCGGTGAAATAATAATGCAACCACAACTGAAAGCAATCCCAACACTACATGATATGGCCATTGCGGTAGGCGGCCATTATGACAAAGCCGATCCGAAATTAGGGATTCCGGATGACCACTATGTGTTAACGCTGGATGAACTAGCCCGCCTTATTGGCTGGGTTAAATTATTGGAGCGTGTAGCATGAAAGAAGATTTCACGCATAAAGGACTGTTTTGCGGAATAGTTCCGGTCTATCTGAATATGGACGATGCGGAGTGCCCTTTAATTGTTGAGCGCCATTGGCTGTTTGTTCCGCTATTCGTCGCCGTAGAGTTTATTTTTGGTATCTGCATTCTGGCTCGCACAATGGTCGATGACGATTATGAGCCAATGTTTCCTATTAGGATTACGGGGGAGTTATGAATACGAAAGAATTAAATGAAGTTTGGCAAAAACGCATTGATGATGCGACGCTTGCTGACAAGCGATTGGCTGAACTTGATGCCGCATGGATTGAAATGCGCTGCGTAGATGATGTTGCATTAGATCAGGGGTTGGCGGTAGCGATTTCACAGTTGCAAGCCCACCGGGAGAGATTGTGGCAGCGAATAGCTGATATGGAGGACTCAAAGAGTGTGGAAGCGTTTTTGCAAAGCGATATTTTCCATCATGCCGTCTGCATGTGGATGTGGGAAACAGAATGTCCGGAAGGTGATCCCGATGAGATTGTTTGGACCAATGGCCCTACTCCAGAGTCCTACGGACCGGCTTATCTGGCCGCTTTCGATAGCCATGCATTTTCGTTGCGCGAGCGAATTAAGCATGAGATTGCATTGTGGGATGAAGCGGAAAAGCAAGCATTGATTATTCAGCCAACCGAGAAAAAATTATGAACGAATCTAATGAATATGAAATTGCTTGGCGGGCTGTTGCGGCTGTATTAAGCAAAGTTATCCCCGGATGGACTGGATTCGAATCTACTGGAACCAAATCGGCTGTAAAGGCAATTGAATTGCTGGCCCGCGCAAAGCATCCCGATGCAATGTGTGGCGATTGCCCGCCTATTGGTTATCCTACCGACAAGACGCGTTGCAATACATGCCCGAGAAAAATACCCAATTTCCCGATTGGCAAATTTGCACAACTTGCAGCGGAAACGCTTGAGCCGCCCGGCTTGGAAAAAGCCTTGGGCGCCCTCTCGGCATTATTGAATAATCCGGCGTTAGAGTTTGGCGAAGAGATTTCATTAGAGGCCGCATTAATCAATTTTGCATGCGGCAGGATTAAGGAGCTTGCAGAGTTTCGAGGGGCTGAGGTATGACGGAATTCGAAAAATTCCAGCGCCTCACTCATCCAAAAACTGCGGCCGATTATGGGCTTGCCGTGAACGTGGATGCGCTTTGCGATGAGCTTGGCATTGAGCGTACTAGTGATCGCATGGCTCGCGAGCAGAAGGCATTTGATAGATTAAGTGCCAATATTACCGATACGATTGGGAATGTTGCGTTTAAGTTTTTTAGTGAGCAAAAATCAAAATGATGCATGACAATAGACTATTCGAAACATCGAGTCCCATTCATAGGCTGCGATTTTGGCTGATAAGGCTTTTGGCGGGCAGGAGCGTTGTTGTCTTAAATGCGAGATTTAATATAGTTAAAGGTGATGGAGTGGTGGAGGTCGATGACGAAGTTGATGGCTGCCTGATAGCCGACAGTCTTTTTCCATGCGGTGAATTGTTCGGAGAGAGCAGATGCTTGAGTGTCGGGCAGGTGGTTAAAACTCCCCGCTTTAGCTGGGTTTTCTAGAAATAAAAAAGCCGCCCATAAGAGCGGCAAAAGGAGTTATTGCGCATCCATTATATATCGGTTTCGTTTGAGGATTGCGCAATGAGTAATGATTATCTGTTTGATACGTCGCGTGATGCGCTGATGTTCGCCTTTCGGTTTTGCGGCCAGCAGTATGCGAAGGCTCCCGAATTGATGAAGGGGAAAGTCATCGGGAGCGGGAAGGGTTTGATCGGTCTTGATGGTGCAGGACAGGCTGGTTTTATCAGCCGTGAGGCGAGATCGTTGCCGAAAGCCCAGTTTTATGCGCTGCTGGCGCGATTCACCGATCGATTCAATCCTTGCACGAAATGTGGAACCGAGCAGCCGACAGACGAATGGATGGGCGCCTGTAAGTGGCTGGCCGAGGAATATCGAATTGAGTTGGCGCCCGAGGCTCATATCAAACTAATGACATTGCTAGTGCAGCGGCATTTCAGCCCTCACAAGCGCTCCCTGGCGGACATTGCAACGTTCTTTGGTGATGGCCTGTCAAAGGTAAAGCATATCAATGCAAAGCTCTCACCGGCCCTCAAGAAGCTGGAGGGAACAGCTCAAGCGAAGATCGATGAGCGCCTTACCTATCTCGGTATTGTGCATTCTGATTCTGACGAGGCAGCTGCTTGACACCAAACAAAAACGGTTCATAAAATACAAACATCGATACTGTGAGAAAGTTTCACTGCGCAAAAGCCGACCATAAAAAGTCGGTTTTTTTGCGCCCAGAATTTAAGGATAGAACATTGGCTACCCCGCTCGATCCAGACACTCACAGTCTAATCGGCTGGACTCTTTCAGGGATCGGCACGGCGGCACTGGCGATGATTTCATTCCTCTATCGGCGTTTGCGGAAACTCAATGAAATTGAGACAGGCCAAATCGTTGAGGCCGGTCTTCAGGAGTTTGAGAGAACTAAGATTATGCCGGTCTTGAACCGCCTGGATGGACGTGTGACCAACGTCGAGAAGCTTGAAGCCAGTCTGGGCGCCCTAAATGCCAAGGTAGAAAGTCTCCACAACACCGTCGAAAAGAACGCCACTGAAGCCACAAAGCAATTGACCGGCGCAATGAACCGGCTCTCAGACCAGCGCAAAGAAGACAAAGAAATTCAGCTTGAGCGATTCGACGGCTTAAAAGAATTGATCGAGGCGAAAATTAAATGATGCCTGAAGAACCCCAGAATTTAGAGATGGAAGGTAAAGCCCTGTTTAAGGACTGGGCTGATGTGGACGCTTTCGTCAAAGAGCTTGTCGAAAAGGCTGTTACTGCTTTCGGTCCTCACCCCGATTATCCCAAGGAGAGCTAAATGGCTCGCACCGTTATCCTGACTGTCGCAACGATTCCTGGCGTTTCTTATGCGCCCGGCACTGTTCTCGCCGGCTACAACGTTGGCCTGCAGGTTTCCAGTGGCGCCATTCCGCCCACTGTCCAGAGCGTCGTCGATCTGAGCCAGCCGATTCGCTTTGAGGGCGTTGAGTCCGGCGAGTACATGGCCGGTGTAACGCGTTTGGACGCCGCTGGTAATCCGGTTGGCGCCCCCAGCACTGTCGGCCCCTTCACTGTTTCAGATGCCGAGGTTCCGCCTGTCGTTGTCGGCGATGGCCCTGGCTCTATTACGGTTTCGTTTGAATAATGTGTTGGCTCTGTCGCATTCTATTGCGGCTTTGCCATCGATTTCATCGTCCGGTTGTGGGCGACGGCCCCGGACAAATTCAAGTTTCTATCGAGGAATAAATCATGGCCGAACAGGGCTACAGCAATCCGACCAGCCGTAACAGCAGCACCGCGGCAACGATTCCAGCAAAGATTTCCCCGTCCGGCTCGAACAAGATGGGCGCTGATGGCGCTAGCCAACCGACCGCAAAGGCCAAGAATGTGAATATGGGCAGCGATTCGGACTCTAGCCTGTCAATCAAGAACGGGAAAATCTAATGGCCACCCTCAAACACAGCGAAACCCAGCAGATTGTCGAAGGCGTCGATGCCGAAACGTTTCTGCGCGATATTTGTGATCCCAGCTTCTGGGAAATCGTCGTTGAAGACGTGAAGGCCATTGAGGAAAAGGTTCTGGACTTTATCGAACCGGCGATTCAGAAGGTTGAGGGCATGTTCGCGCCTCAAGAAATCATTCCCGGCATTGTTAACGTAGAGTCCGAAGCGGCTATCGCTCCCGATGCGGTCGAGGTGCAACAATGAAAGTCTGCATCGAATCCCAAGAAGACGGTACGTATTCGGTCTACGAAGAGCCTGCTGATGCGGCTGAAGACAATGGTGCGGCTGCGCAAATGGCTGCTCCCGAAGCCGGCCCCGCTGCTGGCGGTCCGCCCACTCCTCCGACCCCGCCTGGCGAAGCCGAAGAGGAATCTGGTGCCCAGACTACCGATAACATCGATGACGCCCTGATGATGGCCAAGCAGATGCTGGAGCAATCAGGCAGCGAAGGCGATGACAGCGATAATCCCGCTGACGGCAGCGCACCGTTGCCCCCGGATCAAGCTAAGGCCATGTGGAATCAAATGGCCGAGAAGAAAATGAAAGCCAAAGCTGCAATGGGCAGAATGTAATGGCGATCAGTCTAGTTTTGTTGGTTTGCTCCATCGCCGTGTTTTGCTGCGTTATCGGCACCCATTTGATGGATAGGTAACTGTTAACTATTACCACATCACCGCCGCGTCAAATCGATTCATCTGCGAAGTTATTCACAATGTCCTGCATCATCTACTACATCGGCGGTCCAAAAGACCTCACCAAAGAGGCCAAACGAAGCCCTCCGACGTCCAGCATTGTGGTTCGTGAAGCCCGCAATAACGCACTGAGCGTTTACTTCGAGCCGGCTGTCGATCTGGAATTCAAAGAGTCACACGTCAGCATTATCGACCATGAATACAGAGTCATGCAGGCCCCAATGAGACCTTCCGAAACGCCGGTCTATATTGCTTATTATGATGGGATTCAATGATGGCCAAACTCAGTGCAAAAGCCAGAAAGGCATTGCCTGCTGATGAATTTGCTGGGCCAGATAGAAGTTTTCCCATCCCCGACAAATCCCATGCTGCGAACGCCAAGGCTCGCGCAACCCAAGGCATTATCGCTGGCCAACTCACACCCTCTCAGGGTGCGAAGATCAAGGCTGCGGCTAACAAGAAGTTGAAGGCTCGCTGATTCAAATGACAACTAATATTACAGACGAAAACAGTAAGCCACACCTCTTTCAGCCGGGCCAGTCTGGAAATCCTTCTGGACGTCCGAAAGGAGCCAGGAATCGTTTAGGCGAAGCATTCCTTGAGGCGCTGGAGAAAGACTTTCACGAACACGGAGAGGATGCTATTCGGACTGTTCGCGCCGACAAGCCTGACCAATATCTAAAGGTCATCGCCTCTATCCTGCCGAAAGAATTGAACATCAAAGTTGATCCAATGGAAGAAATGAGCGATGCAGAGCTTGATGGCTATATCAAGCGACTCGCCGCAATGCTTAGCCTTGAAGTTGGAATTAGCCAAAGCTCTCAAAGCCAAGCAGCAGAAGAAAGCTCACAACCGCCTTCTCAGTTACCGCCCGTACATTAGACAACTTGAATTCCACAATGCTGGTGCTGTCCACAGCGAACGCCTGTTCATGGCGGGCAACCAGCTGGGGAAGACGGTTTGCGGTGGTGCTGAGTGGGCAATGCATGCGACGGGTCGCTATCCCGATTGGTGGGAAGGCGCAGTATTCAACAAACCAGTGATTCTATGGGCCACTGGTGTTACGAACGAAACAACGCGAGACAATCCGCAACGTATTCTAGTGGGTCCGCCGCCTTCTGAAGAAGCGTGGGGCACTGGGATGATCCCGAAAAGCGCGATCAAGGAATACGACCGCGCTATAGGAACGCCGAATCTTCTGGACAACATTCAGGTGAAGTTCGGCGGCGGCGCCGATATTCAGTCCGGCGAGTCCATTGTCTACTTCAAGTCCTACGAGAAGGGCAGGGAGAAATGGCAGGGGCCGACGATTGATGGCGTTTGGTTCGATGAAGAGCCGCCCATTGATATCTACACCGAAGGGCTGACGCGCACGAACAACGGCCAGCGCAATCAATTCTCCATGCTGACCTTTACGCCCCTGCTTGGTATGTCAGAGGTAGTGCATTCATTTCTGGTGGAATCATGAGCAAGCATGTTACGCGCATGACCATCGATGATGCCGAGCATTACACGGTCGAGCAGCGCGAAGCGATCATCAAGTCCTATCCGCCGCATGAACGCGAGGCGAGAGCCAAAGGCGTTCCAATGCTGGGGTCGGGGCGAATCTTCCCGATCCCCGAAGAGGATATAAAGGTTGAGGCATTTCAGATCCCAAGCCATTGGCAACGTATTGCCGGTGCTGACTTTGGTTGGGATCATCCTTTTGCCGCGGCTTGGGGAGCGATAGACCGCGATACGGATACGCTGTACATCTACGATTGCTTTCGCGTTCGTGAGCAAACACCGTCCGTGCATGCAATCACTATGCGAGCAAAGGGCGCATGGATACCTTTCGCTTGGCCTCACGATGGATTGCAGCACGATAAAGGCTCTGGCGAAGAACTTGCTGAGCAATACAAGAAAGCCGGCGTGAAGATGCTGCCCATTCGCGCCCAATGGCCGGATGGAAGTAACTCGGTCGAGGCCGGCTTGTTGGAAATGCTGGACCGCATGCAAAGCGGTCGATTCAAAGTATTTGCCCATCTCCATGACTTCTTTGAAGAGTTCCGCCTTTATCACAGGCAAGACGGCAAGATCGTAAAGCTGCGCGATGACATTATCTCGGCCATTCGTTATCTGGTCATGATGTTGCGTTATGCGCGCGTTCCGGAAAACAGAAATACTGGCCAAGTCGTACATTACGGCGTGCTGGACTCAGAAGCGGGTTATTGATATGGCATTCCTTCCATTAGCAATTGCTCTAATAATTATCGCTGTCTGCGCTTTGATCGAGGCTATTCATGAGCCGCACGCGCAAAGGGTCTAAGCCCGGAGGCTTTGAGTTCTGGAGCAAGCGCCCCGGTAACTTCGCCCGCGGTCGTTACGCCAAAACCATTACGCATCGCATTGAGCGGCGTGACAGCAAATCAGAATGCCGCGAGCAATTGGCAAAGAGTTAATCATTGGACCCTCTCTTCGATATCGACAGCACCGGTGAACCTGATCCCGGCGATCCAATCACGTCTGAAGAAACACAGATTGATCCTGATCGACTCGAAAAGCTGGGTGAATCGCTGGCTGCACGCAGAGATGAATGGGTTGAGGCAAGAACAGCTTCGGGTATAGAGAAACGCTGGCAGGAGGATTTAGATCAGTATCACGGCCGCGACGAGAACAACCGGCAAGAAGCGTCGATGCTGGAGACCACGATCAATGGTGGTCCGTTGCCGAGGGCTGGCACAAAGCCCCAGCGCTCAACAGTATTCGTCAACATCACTCGACCGAAGACGAATGCCGCTGAAGCACGTGTTGCTGGCATGCTGTATCCGAGTGACGACAAGAACTGGGGGCTGAAGCCGACACCAGTTCCTGAACTTGCTAAAACAACGGGGCAAACCCCATTGGGTCAGGCAAGCAATATGATTCCGTTGCCTACAGCCGCGGCACAGCCAGTGATGCAGGCTCAGCAGCCGGCACAGTCGAATCAATTACCGGCAGGCATTGCTCCACCGAATCCGGCACAACAAGGTCAGCCGCAACCTGCGCAACCTTTGGCATCCGATAAGCCAGGCGATCCCGTCATAGCCGAAGCGAATCTCAAAGCCAAGGCGATGATTCAGGAGATCGACGACGCATTGACTGAATGCAACTACAACGGTGAAGGCCGGATGATGTTGCATGACTGTGCCGTACTGGGTACTGGTTGCCTTAAAGGTCCGGTTGTCGTCAATCGCATTCGCAAATCTTGGACACCGGTTCAGGACGCGCAAGGCGTTGTGCATATCCTCGAGATCGCGAAGGAGAAGAAGCCAGCCAGTTCGCGTCGAGATGTTTGGAATCTGTTCCCCGATCCATTGTGCGGCGATAACGTCCATGACGGCCAAGGGATGTTCGAGCGCAACCTGTATTCGGCCAAGCAATTACGTGACCTGGCGAAACAGCCTGGTTACATCAAGGCCAATATCGAAAGGGTGCTCGAAGAAGGCCCGCAAGGCAGTACCATTGTCACCGAGCGCGACAAGTTCGAAGACCGGAACAAATCCGAAAAGACCAAGAAGAATCAGTTTGAGGTCTGGGAATACTGGGGCGAGTTCGAACCCGACGACCTGATTGCTGCCGGTGTTGATGGCATTGAACCTGGCTCGACAGATACCTTGTCGGGCTGCGTCATCATCGTCAATTCGACGGTTATCAAAGGTTTCCTGAATCCGATTGAAACCGGCGACATCCCCTACGATTTCATGCAGTGGGAGAAAGTTGACGGCTCATGCTGGGGCTATGGAATCCCTCGCCTGATTCGGCCGGCGCAGAAAGTCCTGAACGCAGCTTGGCGCCAGTTGATGGACAACTCGGGTCTCTCAGTAGGCCCGCAGATCGTCATCAAGCGTGGCGTGATTGAGCCTGCTGACGGCCGCTGGGAAATCACTGGCAGAAAGCTGTGGTATCTCAACGATGAATCGGCCGATGCAAGAACCGCTTTTTCGCTGACCGAGATTTCGAGTCATCAACAAGAACTCCAAGGCATCATCGAACTCGCATTGAAATTCGCCGACGAGGAAAGCGCTGTACCCATGTTGGCTCAGGGTGAGAAAGGCGAGGCCCCTGATACCGTTGGCGGCATGACCATCCTGATGAACAGCTCTAACGTTGTCCTTCAGCGGATGGTGAAACAGTTTGACGACCAGATTACTAAACCTCATATCACCCGCTATTACGACTGGATGATGGCCTATTCGGATAAGCCCGAAATCAAGGGTGACTTCCAAGTTGATGCACGTGGAACATCGGCACTCCTTGTCAGAGACATGCAGTCACAGGCTTTGATTCAGTTGGGCCAGTTCCAAGGCTCACAAATTATCGCGCCCATGGTCAACTGGGAAAACTGGTTCAAAGAGGTTCTGAAAGCGCAGCACGTCGATCCCGCCGACATCATGAAGACGGAAGACGAAATCGCGAACCTGCGCAATCAGCCGGCGACGCCAAATCCAGAAGAACTCAGAGCCAAGACGGCTTTGGCTGTCGCTCAAATCAAATCCCAGACCGATTTGCATGTGGCAGATTCGCAGAATCAAAGCGAGCTGGCTTATGCCGACAAGCAACAACAGATGGCGGCACAGAACGACGAAGCCACGCTCAGCGAGCTGCAGTTGAAACGCGAGTTGGCTATCGCTGAATTTGCGATCAAGCATCAAATCAGCCTCGACAACGTGAAGGCTCAATTGGCCAAGACCTCCATGCAAGAAGGCACAAAGCGTCAGTTGGCCGAAGCCGATCTGCAGGCACGCACCACTGAAAAAGTGATCGACGCCCATAAAGAAGTAGCCACAGCGAACGCCGCTCCACAGGGAACACAACAATGACGACTACGCATACCCCGCAGGCGAAGAACGGGAACATTACCCGCGTTGCGAGTTCGGCCACCAATGTTCTCGCCTTGGCCAGCAATGCCGAGCGTAAAGGTGCTGTGTTCTTCAATGAAAGCACGGCTATCGCTTATCTGCTGCTGCAAAAAGGCACCGCATCCGCCACGAACTACACCGTTCAACTGGCTGCAAACGGCGGCATGTTCAAGCTGGATCGTTTTGATTACACCGGTGAGGTCAATGTGATCTGGGCTTCCGCTAACGGCGCTTTGATGGTGACTGAACTGACTGCATGATTTCAAAAGGGAGGCAACACCGTGGATATGTATATGCCGGCTATCGCTGGCCCTCAAGGCATTCAGGGGATTCAAGGCATTCAAGGTATACAAGGTATACAAGGCAATACGGGTCCAGTCTCGCCATCGACAAGGCAGCGCGTAACACCTACGACGGGCAGCACAGTCAATGCCGATGGCTCAGATATCTTGCAGTTAACGCCGGCCGGAACGCTGGTTGCGCTGACCGTAAATTTTCCGAGCAGCCCCGGCAATCTGCAAATGTTCACGCTGGTGACAACGCAGGCCATTACAACCCTGACGCTGGGCGGCAGCGGTAATACGATTCTTGGTCTCCTGGTGACTATGGCCATTAGCGGCTTCGGATCTTGGTATTACAGCACAACTGACACTAGCTGGATTCGATGCGGATAAATAGGTTCTGAGGAATAGAGATGGCTGAAAATATCGTCAAGGAATATGAATTAAGTGCCGTCACCAATGAATACAGTGAACTCATTGGCTTCGCATCGCCCAATGGTAAGAAGAGCTACATACTGGATTCGCGAGGAGCGTCTCGTGGGGCTGCGCTGAATCATGCTGCAGCTCATGCGGCTATGGGCGTGAATGCTATTGCCCGAAATACCTGTGTGCTATTGGGTGATTCTCGCAATGATCAGGCTACCAGTGGCGGCGCAATAATTAACGGACTGACTCGCACAAAAACCGCATTGAATTGGTTTAATTGGTACAACGCTCTCAACAATCAACCGCTGCAATTGATAGCGAAATATGCTGTATCAGGTAGTCTGACTTCCGCATTGGACAGTCAAATTACCAACACCCTAAATATAAATCCCTTGCCTCAATTTGCATTTATTTGGTCTGGTGTTAACGATCTCTCAAATTCCGTACTTCCACTTGTTTCATTCACCAATGTCAAGGCCGCTTGTTTGCGGCTATTAAGCAGTGGCATTACTCCAATTGTTTTTCTTGAGTCCGGTTCGACCAGCTTAAACACAGCGACGTTAGTTGCCCGCCTGTTTGAATACAATGAAAGGCTGAGAGGGTTAGCGGAAACCAATCCGCTCATTTTTGTATTCGATGCAGCGGCTGCGATGTGGGACCCCATTGGGGCTGCATGGACTGCAACGCCGGCCGTTGTTTTTAAAGCCGGTTATTCCGTGGATGGCACACATCCATCGAATCTGGCGGGTAATGCATTGGGTTCTGCATTTGGAACTTGGTTCGGTACTCCTACAAAGGGTGTTGAGTCGCGCCCTGCCACAATCGGCGAATTTATTGTGGCAAACAATCCACTCGACGCTGTATTGAATGGTTTGTTCACCACTACGACAGGCGGCACTTCCGGGGGATCGGGAACCTTGGCGGGCGGTACTGTTCCTGCCAACTGGGGCTTGAATACCGGAGCTACCGGCACGAGCGTTACTCTTTCAAATGCCAACCTTTCCCCATGACTCTAACTAGCCTGCCTGCTGGCGGCTGGATCACAACGCGCGTTGAAATTGTATTTTCGGGAGCGGGTGGTGCGACTGTCGGCATGGGCCGTGTGCGCAACAGAAAGCGTTTGCTGTCATAGGCTATTAGCCCCCAGTGTTTTGGCAAATTAATTGGATTTGATGGATGAGAGACATCAATTGGCAGTTCGTCGAAGCCTGGGCAAACAAACGCCTGGAGAGCGAACGCAACAAGAACGATGAAATCGGCAAGCCTGAACACGAAACGAATGCCATACGAGGCCGCATAGGTCTCCTGAAAGAATTGTTGCGACTTCCACAAGATCCACCGGAAGTCCCAATGCAAGACGGTGAGCCGGACTAGTTCCCGCTCAATTCGATGAAGCCCGCCAATGTGCGGGTTTTTTTATGGGTGAAAAATGACTGACGTTGATCAACAGAAAGAATGGGACGCCGTTGCCACTGAACGCAAAACAGGTATCAAGGAACCGGTTGCCGCTGTAGAGCCGCAAAAGGAGCCTGAGCCTAAAGCCGAGGTTAAAGCGGAACCCGTTGTTGATCCAGCCCTGGGAAAGTTCGACGAGATTATCGCGCGCATTGATAAATTCGATGCCCGCGTGAGAAATGTCGAGGGTCATATCGGTGGATTAACTTCGCAGCAAAACGCCTTACGTGAAACTTTGAATGCCGCTCAACAAGCCGCTGCAAAGGTCACGAATGCGCCGACAGCCGCTGAAGTCAAAGACGCTGTAGCCAGCCCTGAACTGTGGACTGCGCTGAAGAACGACTTTCCTGAATGGGCCGCGGCGACCGAAGCATTGCTTGATTCGAGACTGTCCAGCTTACCGGCTGGTCTTGATCCCGATGCCGTGCAGAAGATCGTCAGCGAACAGGTGAAAGGTCAAACCGAAGCCGTACGTGGAGAAATCATCGACTCGGCCCTGGATGCGGTTTATCCCGGCTGGAAAGATGAAGTCAAAACAGAACCTTTCGGCAAATGGCTCGACGCCCAATCCGCTGAAGTGAAAGCACTGGCCGAATCGTCGAAGGTTGGCGATGCCGCCCGCATGCTCAAGCTGTACGAATCGTCCAAAGATTCCAGCGTCACAACCAATATCACCCAGAACCGCCAATCCAAACTCGATGCCGCTGCATCGGCGCCCACTAAATCTGTCGGCAAAGCACCCGGACCCAAATCGGTCGAGGATATGACGCCAGACGAACTGTGGGCCTATGAAGCCAAGCAGCGCGCAAAACGCAAACAATCTCTTTAGGAAATAAATCATGGCCGCACAAGGTTACTCAACCGCTGTATCTCGAAATTTAATCCGGGCTGCTCAAGGCATGCTCGAACACGCACAGCCGATCACCGTTCTCGGTGACTTCGGTTCGCAGAAGGAAATGCCGCAAAAGAATACCGATACGCTGGTGTTCCGCCGCACGCTACCCTTCGGCGCAACGACCGCCGGCATCACAGTCGGTAACATGACGCAATATCAAGGCGCGCCGGTTATCAACGCGCCTGACTTCGTGATCGGTGAAGGTGTTACGCCGAACGCGAACACCATTTCGTTCCAGGACATTTCCGTCACCCTGCAAAACTTCGGCGTGCTGTACAAGTTCACCAGCAAAACCGAACTGATGTACGAAGACGATGTGCCGGCCGAAATGCAGAAGCAGACCGGTGAAGCTCTGGCTGAAGTATTGGAGCTGGTGCGTTACGGTGTCTACAAAGCCGGTACATCGGTGGTGTATGCCAACGGTTCGTCCCGTGCCGTCGTCAATACCTCCATCAGCTTGAACCGTCTGCGCCAGGCACAACGTGTTCTGGACTCCAACCGCGCCAAGAAAGTCACCCAGCGCCTCGCCGCCGGTGTGAATTTCGGTACGGCACCCGTTCAGCCGGCTTACGTGGTTTTCCATCACACGGACTGCAATGCCGATGTTCGCAACCTGCCGAACTTCACCCGCGTCGAGGAATACGGTTCGTTCAAGCCGATTCATGATATGGAAATCGGAGCGTGCGAAGAATTCCGTTTCATCGCATCGCCGCTGCTGTTGCCGTTCCTGGCGGCCGGATCGGCAACGCTGAATGGCTCGTTGTCCCGTGCCGGATCGAACGTCGATGTATATCCCTATCTCGTTATCGGCGAGGACGCGTGGGGTTCTATCGCGCTCAAGGGCATGTCGGCAATCAGTCCCACCATCATTCCGTCAAACGTGAAAAACCACGCGAACCCCATGGGTCTTTTCGGCTATGTCGGCGCTTCGTGCTGGTACAACGCCGTGCGACTCAATGAGGCGTGGACTATCCGTATCGAAGCCGCAGTGAGCGATCTCAGCTAAGGAGTAACGAAATGAAATCAGTTGCTCGTTGGTTGCAGGCGGTCCCGGATCGCTTTACGTCGTATGGTTTGGCGAAAGCGCTCTCGGAACTCTACAAAACTCAGGTGTTGTCATCGGCTGGCCTGGCTATCAAAGCAGGCTCAAGTGCTGTCGTTAAGCAAGGTTCCGCCTATGTAGTTGTGGTGAATGGTGTTCTGGTGGCAGTCGCCGCTAACACTGACACCGCGGCCCTCTCCGGTGCGAACGTGGCTACGGCAACCAGCAATATTTATCTGCTGGCTATCGACGCTACCGGCACAACCACGTGGTATCCCGGTGTTGCCGGCGCCACGGTGGGTGCCATTGCATTGCCGACGATTCCGTTCAATGTTGCCGTTGTCGGCGGAATTCTGGTGCAGAACGCAACGGGTTCGAACTTTGTTCCCGGCACTACTGCGCTGGATACCGGTTCATTGACCGTCACCTATCTCAACAATGTCGGACCGTTCTTTCCGGTCAAATCGATCTAAGAGGCTCTATCATGACACTCAATATCAATGACGCCAAAAATGTCACCCAGGCTACTTCGCTGGCTGGCTTGACGGGCCTCTCCGGTGCGGCAACGACTTACAGCACCGCGGCTCTGACTTTGCAATATGCCATCAAGGGGCTGGCTTACGCGAAAGCGCAGGTCAGCGGTGGCGCAACGCCGACCACAGACATTGTGACGGGCGCAGCCTTTGTTCCGCTGCTCGCATCGCAGGTCTGTGTATTCGTTTTCTGTTTCGATGCCGCTGGCTCTGTACTGCGTGTTGCGCAGGGCAAAGTCATGTCGTGGACGGATACGTCGGCACGCTCTGTTGCAACGCCGTTCCCGGTTCTGCCGGATACCCTGTGTCCGTTTGCGTATGCAGTTATCAAGAATGGTGCATCCGGTACTTCTTGGACGCTTGGCACAAGTAACTGGAACCAATCGCAAATCACGATTGATACCCCGGTCAACGTTCAGATGCTCCCAGCAGCCCCGCCTGAAACCGCCTGATAATTTATCCGTCCCCCTCGGGCTGTTTCGGCAGCCCTTTTTTTCGAGGAAAGTTTATGTCCAATCACAACAATCGTCCTCCGCAGAATCAGACTCCCCGCGTTGAGGTTTCCAGTAATTTGCCGGAGCACAAATTGAATGTCACAGACGAAGGATTGTCTGTTGAAAGCTTGGTTACTACCGATTTCCCGCGCGAGATCACCGAAGAAGCATTTTATAACGAGATCGTCGTGATCGAGGTCGCTGACTCTACGGATGAAAATGCTAATCCGTTACCCATCATCACGGTTGGCGAGCAGCGTCAATTCATCCCGCGCGGCGTACGTATTGGCATCAAACGTAAATTCGTTGAGGTTCTGGCGCGCTGCAAAGAAACGAAATATCGCCAGCACCGGCCGGACACAAACAATCCCGATTACATGGAGATGATTCCCAAGACGGCGCTGGCTTACCCGTTTTCGGTGATTGAGGACAAGAACCCCAAAGGCGCGGCGTGGCTTCGCGCTATCGTGCATGAAGCCGCGTAATGCAATTCTTGGCATTGGTCAGGAGGCTCCAGGTTGAATGCGGAGTCTCTGGTGCCGCACCGACGACACTGGTAAATCAACCGGCTGAAATACAACGGCTGACCAACTGGATCAATGCGGCATGGACCGACATCCAGGAATTGCACACGGATTGGGATTTCATGCGCAGCCCTTTCCAGTTCGACACGATCGCCAATACAGAAACCTACACGCCGGAAGACATTGGAATTCCCACCGGTGTTGATGGAACAATTCTCGGTAACTGGAAGCAGGATAGCTTTCGCATTTATTACAAAGCTCTCGGCGTTACCAATGAATCGTTTTTATCGTTTTGCCGCTATGACATGTTCAGGGATATTTATGAGTTTGGTGGCTCTCGGCTGAATCGCAGCAGGCCAGTGGATTTCACTGTCGATCCGCAAAAAAATATTCGGCTCGGTCAAGTACCCGACGATATTTATACGGTCAACGGTGAATTTTTCAAAAAGCCGTCTGAGCTGGTTGCGGACACCGACGCGCCATCAATGCCATCAGAGTTTCACCTGACCATCGTCTATCGGGCCATGATGCATTACGGCGCCTATGAGGCGGCAACGGAAGTCTGGCAGCGCGGTAGCTCTGAATTTACGCGCATGAAAACCAAGTTGGAAATCGATCAATTACCGGCCATGGAGATGGGAGAGCCGCTGGCATGAAGTCGTCGGTTATTAAATTTCCCGATATCAAACAGGATTATTACCCGTTTGTTGGCGGCATGGATATTGTCACGCCGTCGATATCTGTCAGTCCTGGCACGGCATTGGACTCGCAGAATTACGAGCCTTCCATTTCCGGTGGCTATCGCCGCATTGATGGCTATGAGCGATTCGACGGCAGGCAGTCACCGACTTCAGCCAATTATTGGGTTTTACCTTTCGTCACCACCGGTGCGGTTGCAGTTGGCAACAAAGTTATCGGCTTAACCAGTGGCGCAACAGCTTACGTCTTGGCCATTACAGCCACCTATCTCGTTCTCGCTCGCATAGTCGGCACTTTTGCGGCCGGCGGTGAAAATATTCAAGTCACAAACCTCTAAAGGAACAATCATGAAATTTCTCAACAAACTTTTGTTGGGCGTAGCCCTTTTGTGTGTCGCATCGCACAGTTTTGCGACGGCCGGTCCGTGGATCATGCATGACGGTTTTAAGCTGCGTGCATATAACGGTTCAAATATCAATTTGACGGCCGATACCATAAAAATGGTGCTGGTAACGAGTGCATCGAACTTCGGCACCACCAGTGTCAACAACTACGCTTCGCTGACTAACGAACTCTCGACAGCCAACGGTTATACGAACGGCGGTGCGGTCGTTACGGTCACCTGGTCAGGTACAAGCACAGTCACCTTCGCAACGTCAGGCAGTACCGTTTGGACGGCCTCTGGCGGTTCTATTGTCGCTCGTGCAGCCTGTCTATACGACAACACCGATACCAATAAAACTATCATCGCCTGTTCGATCTTGGATAACACGCCGGCTGATGTCACAGTGACATCGGGCAATACATTGACGGTCTCCGCTGGCACAGTCATGACACTGGCGGTAAATGATTTCTGGATTGCAGCATCCCAAGGAGTATTTGTACCGGCCTACGCAGCGAACGACGAGCTGTGGGCGCCGGCAAAAATTGCCAGCTGATTTATGGCAAGCGCCATTGACGATACACAGCCGCCAACTGGGCAGATACCGGCAAGCTCCGCCGCATTAAGAAACAACTTCGTTGCTGCGAAGGCAGAAATATCTACGCTTCAGGCATTGACCGCGGCACTGCCATTGCCGACCAATTATGTTGTTGGTTGTTATTATTTTCCCGGGTGGAGCACGCCTGGCGGCGGCCCAAATCCTTCAGATCCCTGGTCGCTGATTACCACGTACGACAACACCAGGGTTCCATTACTAGGCACCTATAACGAAGCGTTGCAATCAATCAACGACGTTCACTTTTCCTGGATGAAAAGCTACGGAATTGATTTCGTCGCTATTGACTGGTTTCAATTGTGGTCCGGCACAACATTACTGCCGATGCTCGATCATGTAGTCAATGCGCACATGGCTTGCACCGGCCGAAAGCCGAAATTCTGTCTGCAGTTCGCGAATCAAACTAATCAGGCCGGATTATCCACAAGCACATGGCCTACGGTCTACAACAAATGGATAATCACCTATTTCAATGATCCGAATTATTACCGGGTCAATGGCAAGCCGGTTGTCATCATTAACAGTGTCCCATCATTCCGGGGGCGATTTGCCAGCCACGCCGAAACGAAGCAGATGCTAGATAACGCGCGCGCTGCCGCGGTGGCAGCAGGGTTGCCTGGCATCTGGTTCATGGGTGGCCATGCAGATTCATCCAGCGCATGGATGGATGTAGGTTCTTATGCCGTTGGTGGATGGGACGGGATTACAGGATCAAACGTCTATACCACGACGAAGGTATCTGATAATTCGGCAGGTCCGGCCGCGACAACCTATGCGGATTTACACAATGCGGTTTTCTCGGGCGTGGTTGGTGGTTATCGCGGGTTTATGAACGGTTGGCTAAATGCCGCGAATATTGGGCCTGTCTGGACACCATTAACGGCAGGATTCGATAGCGCCCCCTGGAATAGCGGCTCTAGCACACTTCATGGAACACCAACGCTGGCTGATTGGGTTGCGCATCTTTGCGCCGCTAAGAGCCTGCTTGATGCCAATGCGGCAAAAACACAACGCACCGTAATGATTGAAGCCTGGAACGAGTTCGGTGAAGGCTCGATTTTAGAGCCAACAGTGGGTAACGGCGGATTTAATCGCCTTCGCGCCATTCGCGATATTCTTTCTTCTTAGAGATCTCCAATGACCAGTACGATAGACGCGACCAAGCCAGCTATTGGCGAAGTACCCGCGTCATCAGCAAACCTGCGCGCGAATTTCCTTGCGGCAAAGAATGAAATCACGGCGTTGCAGGCTTCCGGTGGCGGGCTAGCGCCAACCGCATTAACTGGCGCAGCTATCCAGGCAGCCAACGATGCGATTGTGGCGAGTGGCGTGCCCGGATTAATTCGACTGGCAGCCGGTGCAACATATGTTGTGACCTCACCGATTGTCATTGAATGCAGTAAAGTCGGGATTATCGGCAATCTGGCCACCTTGGATTGCAGCGGTATTTCGGCGGGAACTGGTGCTGCTGCATTGACCCTGACAAATACCGGCGGGAATTATATTCTCCCGCTGCCTATCGAACACTTTTATCTCATCGGCGCCTCTGGATCTGGCAGAGACTTTGATGTCGTTGGCCTTCGCCTTCATTCGACGACCGCTTTATCCGATGTCCGGGTAATGGTTCGCGGCGTGTTCTTCCGCTTTTTCAAATCCTTGTTGTCGATTGGTAATCAGGCATTTCTGGCGCGGTTTGTTGATTGTGAGTTCCTGCAAGGTAAGTTTGCCGTTGTTCAGGAGAACGTCTCCACCACGTATACGCTGGAAAATGTCAGCTTCGAGCAGTGCGCGTTTTACAATTCTGACTGTTTTGTAAAAGCGTTAATTGGGCAACAACTTCATTTTACGAAAAGCTCTTTCGACTTTTTCGGCAGTCGCCAAACGGTCGACGACCACGTGTTTGATATCCAAGGCGGCGGAATTGTCACGCTGACGGATTGTCATGTTGAATTTAGTTACGGCGCAACCGCAGGCGATACTAATAGTCCGATCCGATTAAAAGATGCAAACAGCAAATTCATCTGGCACGGCGGTTCTTTGGTTTACGGATCAACTGCACAAAACCCAGCCTGGACACATTTTGCCGAATCGGATAATCAAACCCAGGTTTTTACAATTTGGGACGTTCAATGCACGCAAATGGGACGAAAGTCTTTAGCGACTGGCGATGATAGTTGGCTCCGCGGTCCGAATGTCAACGCATTGGATCAGTCGGGCACCTGCGCTAAACCGAAAATACGTGTCTTTGGCGAAGACAATGTAGTCGATCAAATTCCCTCGGTTGTTTGCTATCAGCCTGCGCAAGGAAATCCTTTTCGCAACGGTGTCGATGATCCTTTTGCCGAATTGGGATGGCGCACCGCCATAACAGGAACAACCGCTGTAGCGACGGCGACGGCAGAAAACGGCATCACACCGCGAAACAGCGCGACCAACATGATGAAGTTCACCGGGACCGGTAAAGCGATCATCGCGCTGCCGGTCATGGAGTTGAATCGTCAACATGCATGGGCATTTTTTGTTAATGGTGGCGCGACTACAGGTTCTTTCACTATTCGAGAAAGGCTATCTGGCGAGACGGTTACATATGATGGAACGACATTTGCCACTGTAGCCGACCCAAGAGCTTCGTATTCCGGCACCACAGTCACTATTACTGGCGGCACAAATAGCTGGCGTCGCATTTCTTGGAAAGATGTTAGCAGCGGCATCGGTGGGTCACCGCGCCGAACCGGAAGTCATTTCTATATTGAATTCGATTTTGCCAGCGTGACAGGCGGTACGCCGGTTTATATCGGCAGTTTCACCATGGACTTAATGTGACCGGGTTTGCCTTCGATACCGCTGGAATCGGTTTCGACAATTCTATTTATGGCTATGACGGCGTAGTTGCTCCAGGACATAACAATGCGGCTTGGACAAATACGGGCGGCGCCTTGAGCACGGCACCGAACGCACCCCAGCTGCGTTTTAATTCTGGGTTGACGGCAACCCCGAGTTCGGCAGCCCTCAATATAAGTGGCGCTACCCCTTCTGTATCGATTGGGAATAGTAATGTAGTTCCATTTCCATTAGCGGCAGGGCATTCATATACGCGACTTGGGGCAATGGTCGCCGTCTTTCCTAGAGACGATAGCGATACCTCGGTCCAATCCTGGGAGAGGCATAAACTTTGTTTCGCCGGCCTCCCATTTAGAGTCCCCATTTTAATATGGGGGGGCGTTGCTCCATTTCACGCATCTGTGTCCGGCCCCGCCGGTTTGACGGTAGGCGCCGATCTCCCTGTCGATTGGGAGACAAATGGCCCCGGCAATTATCTGATGTTAATGGAGGACTCCCCGTCCCTTGGGACCGCTGTCATAACGTTAACAATTACAGATCAATTGGGGGACATATTATCTATAAGTTGGAGCCGCCTCTGCGCCTCTTCCAACGACACGACCAAAGGCCGGTTTTACGATTCTCTAAATGGATCTAATTCAAATCCAGGCACCTATGCACAGCCATACAAAGATGATTTAAGTCTTGTTTATGGCACTACATCCGGATCTACAACCTTTCAGGGCCACGTGGTATTTATAAACCGCGGTACTACGTATGTCATGCCCACTCATTCCGATTTAGCTGCACATAGATTTCAGTTCGACAACACTAAAAGGCCGGTCGTCCAATACTCATTACCCCTATCTGGCAGCGTACAAAATAATGCGAAATTAAGCTGGGCCAATACGCAAATATATTTTGGAAACCAATCCGGCGCATGTTTCGGTGAGTTGGATTGGGATGGCGGTGTAAGCAGCCTGAATAACTACACCAATTTTTTGGTCGGCGACGGCCAGGACAGGATGTTGTTCTACAACTTTAACATCACCAATCCTACGAATGGATCTGTAGGCGACGACAATACGACCGCTGTAGGCGCTGCTAGCGGTTCCACATCCAATGACGCGACCAATAATCACTATATCGGTTGGCGAAATGTGTGGGAATCCGGTCGATTGAGCGCATCTAATGCATGCGGTCTCTGGGATTGGTATGGATGCAATTATTTCGTAGCAGATTTTTGTGGCACCGCCGACGGCTATGCTACTCCGGCTATGAATTTCAAAGATTCTTGCCAGCACGTTAGCAGCCGTTACTGCAAATTGCGCAATGCAGGCTCAGGCAATTACGCCATCGATTTATTGGGCGTATCTCAAAACGGCGGAACTAACGGAAACGTTGAGTTTGTTTATTTCCGCGCTGACGCACATGCCGGAGCAGGTCAAGCAGTGCGTTTTAATGCATTTGCAGACCCCGCCATGGGTCCCGTCCATTTGAAGCGATGCACCCTTACCGGCGTGGTGGATATACGGCTTCCAAACACGTCGACAGGTCCTTATTTAGTGGAAAACTGCACCATTCAAACCAGCACCACGCCGCGCGTAACGAGCGGCTCGAACATAACCAATTCCGGCACGGAAACACAGGGCAGCAGCGGAATTATTGATGCAAACATGCAATTAATTAGCGGCACAAATCTCGGTCGGCGGGGGCATCAAATAGCATGAGTAGCTTTGCTTTTGATTTTTGTTCAACCACAAACTTTGTTACACATAATAGCAACGCCACCCCTGTAACTGAGGCCGACGTATACCCAACAACAAGAACGGTGAATGGTGTTTCTTTAACATTCGGCTGGGTCGCGGCACCTACGGGTCAATCGAGGGATAGAGATAATACGGCAGACCCGCGGCTTGCCAGCTGTGTTTTTGGTGGCAGCGGAAGCGGTGGTATCAATCCCTCATTTCGGGTTGACTTGCCCACATCCGGCAGCTGGAATCTTAATTTGGCGCTAGGGGATATTCAGAACGACCGCGATAACCAGTGTGTGGTGAAGGACAACACAACCACGCTTGCCACTATATCCGGATCAACCACTAGCCCCGCTTCAAATTTTGTCGATGCCGCGGGTACTCTACGCACCACTGCGACCTGGGTTTCTTCTAATTCGGCACGAAGCCTAACCTTTGCATCGACCACTTGTTTTTTGAATTCCAGTACAAATGGTGGCGCCAGCAATATTGGTTCCATTGCACATGCTCTATTTACATCCGTTGCTTCAGGCTCACCATTAACGCGCATACGCGGAGCCGATGGCGGTATGCAATCACTGTCTGGCGGCATGAATTCTTAGGTATACGATTCAAAACCAAAGCCCCTTCATTGGGGCTTTTTTATGGGTGAAATATGGCAAAACTAGCGATCAAGCCTGGAAGCACCAGTGTGTCTGTCGATATTTTTATCGCAGACTCATCGGTTACAACGGGCGCCGGAAAAACCGGGCTTGCTTTCAATACCGCAAGCCTGACGGCTTATTATAAGCGTAATGGGAATACGGCTTCTGTTGCCATTACGCTCGCGACATTGGCTGCAATCACCACGGCGTGGTCAAGCGGTGGATTCATTGAAGTCGATGCCACAAACATGCCGGGCCTTTATCGCCTCGATATCCCGGATGCCGCCTTAAACACAGGCGTTAAATCCGTTGTTATCCTGCTGAAAGGCGCGGCCAATATGGCGCCTTGCGTGCTGGAAATCGATTTGTCCAATGACACCAACCTTGTCGGCATCCTGGGCACTGTTGTATCGACACCTGCAACGGCCGGCATCCTCGATGTCAACGTCAAGAAATTAAACAATACCACGCTCAACGGCAATGGTTCGAGCACACCGTGGGGTCCGTAAGTTAGCCCACAGCAGGAGCTAACGTATGGCCATAACATTTACCAATTGGGCGGCGGGGGCTTTAACACCGAGTAACTGGGCAACAAATGCCTGGAACTCCAACATCTCTATCGCGCCTGCCGCGGCGAGCATGGTGGAAACCGGTGCTACGCCTGGTAGCTCTGGCGGCGCCAGTTTTGTTAACTGGGCACCCGGCTCTTTATCTGTTGTCAATTGGTCCACGAATGCGTGGAATACGAGTTATGGCGTAGGGGCTATTGGTTCGGTCTGGAAGGCTGGATCGTGGGTCAACGGCAGCTGGGTTGCGAATTCCTGGGCTAATGCAACACTGTCTTTTGCACCGTCTGCCGCGAGTATGGTCGAGACGGGCGCCACTCCGTCTGTTCTTGCAACGACATATACGTGGTATGCGCTGCCGGCACCTGGAGCTTACGACAGCAACTCATTAATTTATGGCCAGACATTTCCGACCGGATCATTGATCCGTGAGGTCACGGCACCTGCCCACATTATTTCCACCAATTACGCTGTTGGCCCTCTTGCCAATGACGTTAACGATTATATGGTGGCTCAGCCACTGTATACCGGTGCGGATTCCGGTGTTTACGAGATAAAAACACCGGCCGGCGCAACCAGCCAATATACCTCCACATTCAATATAGGAGCAATAAACACAACGGTCTCGCCGTCCGCTGCGTCGATGACGGAGACTGGCGGCACTCCTGGTGTCGCAATCGGTATTCCACCGCTGACTCCCGCCGCGGCGAGCATGACGGAAACGGGAGCCACTCCGAACGTTATTGCAACATCGGCATTTGTTGCTTCGCCGGCTCCTGCTTCGATGCGGGAAACCGGAGCGACTCCCGCTGTAGCTGTTTCTCAGGCGGGCTACAGCACTGGGCCTGCGGTGTTATCCGGTGCGCGCTCCATGTCGGATGATGCCGACTACGCATTGCTGGCAGCCAATGATCTGCGCCAATTTATTCAGCAGGTTCCCGGCAGCGGTCCGATTCGCGGCGTTTGGGTCTACAAAGACCTTGTTTATGTGTTCCGCGATAACGTAGGCGCGACGGCTGGGCTGATGTATGTTGAAAGTGCATCGGGCTGGACGTTGGTCACAATGCCTTACGAACTCCAGTTCGTAAGTTCTGGTACGACACCGCCTGCCTGGACTGTCGGCACCGTTATCACGAACGGTACTGCTACAGCCACCATCGCAGCGATTCTTGTTCGCACGGGTTCATGGGCTGGCAGTAATGCCGTTGGCTCCCTCGTTCTCTCGGCACAGACCGGCACATTCACCAACGGCGATCCTATAAAAATTGGCGCCACGCAATATGCTACGGCAACGTCTACGAGTTCAGCACGGCTTGTTCGCTTGCCCGGCGGCCGCATGGAGTTTGAAAACTATAACTTCACTGGGAGTACGGCAACAAAACGGATGTATGGTGTTGATGGCGTAAATCCGGGCTTCGAGTTCGATGGCGTCACCTACGTGCCGATTCGTACCGGCATGGTGCAGGACTCGCCGAGCCATTTGTGTTGTCACGCTAACTGCTTGTTTTATTCCTTCCTCGGCAGCGTGCAATTCAGCGGACCCGGAACACCTTACGTTTGGACCGTTGTATTGGGGGCGGGTGAGATTGCCGTTGGCGATGATGTTACCGGACTGCTCACGACAGGCGGTGCGCAAAACGCTACGACCTCTGCGGCTTCAGCGCTGGCGATCTTCACCATCGGTCGAGCACATACACTGTACGGCAGTTCACCGGCCACGTTTGCGCTGGCGAGCACAAAAGCCGAACTCGGTTATTCCGCCTTCACGTGTCGACTGGTGAGTAACAACGTCTACGGGATAACGTCTCGCGGCATTCAAAGCCTGCTGGCAACACAGAACTACGGAAACTTTCAATACACGTCTGTCAGCCATCTGATTCAGCCATTCATGGATCTGAAGCGTGGACTGGAAATATCAAGTACAACCCTGTTTAAGAAAAATCAGTACCGCGTCTTTTTCTCCGATGGCTCTGCAATTGTGGTGGGTCTGACGGGTGACACTATCAGTGGATTGATGCCATTAAATTATGGCAAAGCGGTGAGATGTATTTGCACAGCCAATTTATCCACGGGCGCTGAGGTCACTTATTTCGGCTCCGATGACGGTTACGTCTATCGCGACAATATCGGAACTTCTTTCGATGGTAGCTCGATTGAGTCGTGGCTGAGATCTCAGTTTAACCACGAAAAATCCCCGCGGGTCAGAAAGACCTATAAGCGCGGCGTCCTCGAGGTCAAGGTAGACCGTTATTGCGAGGTCAATATCAGTTATGACCTGGGCTATGGAAATCCCGACGTCCTGCCTTCGGCGCAACAATCGGATAGCGCTTTAAAAGGCCCCGGCGGTTATTGGGATTCCGTGGTGTGGGATAACTTCACGTGGGATACGCAAAGCGTTCTCGATCCGCAAATTGATTTGAAAGGCACCGAGAAAAACGTCTCCATTCTGTTCTACAGCAATCGCGCACAAGACCTCTCTCACACGTTAGAGGGACTCAACATTATGTATATCCCGCGGCGCGTACAGCGTTAGGAATCGCATGAGCAATCCCTTCTACACATACACATCGGGCCAACCTCCGAGCCAGCAGCGCGCCTTGTCGGCTTCGATTCGCGCGGAATACACGGCAATCAGTTCTGGGTTCGATGCCGTACAGACTGCCATTCTTGCCGTGGCAAGCGGTGGCCTGACGGGACTATTACCCAGCCAGACTTCGAATGCTGGACGTCCGTTAATCACCAACGGCACGTCGGCATTGTGGAGCCAGGCTGCTTATTTTGATCCCGTCACGAATAAAGTAGGCGTTGGCACAACTTCACCAACTTCGCGCCTAACCGTTTCCGAAAACACAGCCAATCTACCGACACCGCCGGCTTCAACGGTTGCTCATGCGGCGGCCGCTGATGGATTAACGACGCGCTCTGTTTTGGATGGCTCTGGCGCCGGCACAAGCTTTACTGGTCGCGCCAGTGGCGGAACGATAGCGACACCCTCGGCGCTCACAACTGGCTCTTCGATTGCAAGCCTTACAGCCTTTGGCTTTGGCGCAACGTCTTATTCGTCCAGTCATGGCGGCCTGATTGGATTCTTTGCCGCTCAGAATTGGACGGATTCATCGCGCGGCATGTATGCCGATATATTCGTTACGCAAAACGGCACGGCAACACCTGCCCGAGCGGCGCGTTTCGATAATGACGGCGCTTTGCTGATCGGAACGACGGTAAACAACGGAGCGCAAAAGCTGCAAGTGGTGGGTGGTATTGGTGGAGACACCATTACTGCAACAACCTCGATTACCATTGCAGGTGCGCCGGCTGAAACGCTGGCGCATGCAACTGCGACGTTTGCAACTATTGCGAATCTTGGCGTAACGACCTCAACTGCAAATACGGCCCTCGCTAATGCGGCGACTGCTCAAGCCGCTGCAAGCGCTGCTCAGACAACGGCGAATACTGGCGTCACCAATGCCGCTACGGCCCAATCTACGGCTAATACAGCTGTTACGAATGCTGGTGTAGCGCAGACCTCAGCAAACAATGCGAGCACTGCGGCGGCGGCAGCACAAGCCACTGCAAATGCTGCCGCTGTCGATACCCTGGCCCTACACAAAGCCGGCAGTGAAACCATAACTGGCGTGAAAACCTTTCAGGCCGGATCGGAGCCTGTCGGGAAAAATATTCCGCGCATCTGGTGCATGTTCAACGGCACGTCTACAGGCACCAATGCGCCAACGGCAGGGTTTAACGTCACTTCGGTGACTCGAAATGGTGTCGGTGATTACACCATCAACTTCGCTGTCACGTTATCCAGCGCGAATTATGGGTGCTTTCCCTCAGTGGGATATTCTGCAAATCCTGGCTGCTGGGCAGTTATTGGCAGAAACGTTACGGCAACGCCGCTAACGACCAATTCAGCTCGCATTATTACCACGGTATCCGGCAGCAACGTTGATGCCGAAATCGTTTGTGTTGAAATCCTCGCCGCGTAAAAGGCTTAAAAATGGCCGGTATTATCAGTTCCACAATGACTCCAATCAATCCGCCACAGACCAATCCCTCTGCGGCGGCTGCATCGCAAGCAACGGACCCCACGGCCGTCACTCCAGCCACATCGACCCCTGCCGCACCGATTACAACGGCTACGGGTACTGCTAGCACCTACAATCCGACTAATACCGGACAGGCCACGCAATGGAATGTATCACCAGATCAGACCGTTCAAGGCCAGCTCGATAACATTCTGAACGGCAATAGCCCGATTATTCAGCAGGCACGCTCGAATGCCATGCAGACAGCGAACAATCGTGGGCTTTTAAACAGCTCGATGGCTGCAACGGCTGGTGAATCAGCGGCGATAAGTAACGCTTTGCCGATTGCAACCTCCGATTCTCAGACGATGGCGAAAGCTGCGGGTTATAACGCGGACGAAGCCAATCAATTCGCGGTTAAAAATGCGGATATTGCGAATACCGCTGGGCAATTCAATTCTCAACAGCAGCAAAACGCCAGTTTTCAGAACGCGGCGGCTGAAAATACGTCGAATCAGTTCAACGCCCAGCAACAGCAGCAGAATTCGCAATTCAATGCGGGTGCAACGAACACAGTTAATCAATTCAACGCCCAAAATGCGACTCAGAACGCACAATTTAACGTTTCTGAGGCCAATAAAATCCAAATCGAGAACATTGATGCTCAATATAAGGAGTTGATGCAGACCAGCGCATCGGCGTCTGATACCTACAAGCAGGTCATGTCGAATATACAGGCAATTTCGGCCAGTACCGACATGGATGCCAATGCAAAACAGGTCGCCACAGACAATCAGCTGGCATTGCTCAAAAATGCTCTGCAAGTCGAGGGGGCGCTGTCCAATATCAACATTGGAAGCCTTGTGGACTTTGGTTCCGGGACAACAAGCACAGGAAATCCGACATTGAATACGGGTTCACAAGCTTATATCCCACCCGATTTGTTTAACTTCAGGCTATGAAATTTCAAAAAGAAATCCTGTATATGGTCATGGAAGACATAGAGTATCTGCTGAAATTGCATTATCAGGAATTGACGCTGCATAAAGAGCATATTGCCCTAGACCCTGATTGGGAAAGATACGCAGATCTGGAGAGAGCAGGAAAGCTATTGATATTCACGGCTCGCGATGAAGAAAGACTCGTAGGCTATAGCGTGTTCTTTATCAACAACCATATTCACTACAAAAACAATCTATTCGCGGTTAATGACGTGCTTTTTCTCCATCCTGAATACAGAAAAAACTCATGTGGCCCTCGCTTGATTAAATTCTGCGATGAGGAAGTCTCGAAATTGGGAAAAGTAAAAATCACTTGGCATGTCAAGGTATCCCGCGACTTCAGGCCGATCTTGCACCGCCTGGGCTATGTCGATGAAGAAGTCATCTGTGGGAAAATGGCGGGGATTCAATAATGGGTGTTACAGCAGTTGCGGCCGTCGTTGGTATCGGGGCAAACGTCGCCCTTGGTGTTGCTGTGGAGACCATTGCGGCGGTAGCGATAACGGCTACGGTCGTTGGCATGGTGACAAAATCTCCGGTCTTGATGAAAATCGGCGCCGGACTTGGATTGGCATCGGCAGGAGCTGGGTTAATTGATGCTGGCTCTAGCGCAACGGCGGAGACTGCGGCAGCAACCTCAACAGCAGATTCCGGTGCAGCGGCTGCACCAACTGCCGCAACATCCGCAGCGCCCGCCACGGCCGCGGCCGCTGGTTCTGCACCAGAGACCGTGACCGTCACAGCCCCCGCAGTGACCGGCGCATCCAATGCCGGCAACGTTGTGGCCAATACGGCTTCTCTGGCGGCCACAGGAGCGAATACCACTCAGCCGAGCGACAACAAAGTCAATGCGATGATCGGTGATCATTCAACCGACATTAAATTGCAGGCGCCGACCATCGAAGCGCCAAAAACACCTGTGATGCCGGAAATACAAGACCCTACTAGCTGGTTCGATACCGCGCTGACCGGCATTGAAAACCATAAAGCCTTGGCAACCTCGACAGCCCAGCTTTTGGGCGGTGCTTTAGGCGGACTCGGCACAACCTACGCCGCTGACAAGCAATACGACATTAATTCTCAGCTGCTCGACTTGCAGAAAAAGAAACTGGCAAACGGGAGTTCTCAACCCACCATCAACCCTCAATACAATGGCACGGCCAATCTTTATCCGACCACGACCCCGGTTTACTCCGGCACACAGACGGCCGGCATTATCAACCAGCAGAGACAACCGTAATGCTTGGTAAAACGCAAAATGCCATTCTGCAACAAGTCGAGCAGAATATTACGCAGAAAGTCGATCCATCGATGGCCCAGGCTTTCGAGCGTATTGTCACGGCTGGATTGAAAGTGATGTATGACCCGCGCACGCATCCACTGATGGTCAAGCAATTGTCAAAACCCGGTGATCCCGCAACGGTAGCAGGTGAAGGCGCCGGAGCATTGCTGGGCATGTTGTACAAGGAGAGCAAGGGAACGATGCCCATCAAACCCGCAGTCTTGGCGGCGCAAATCTGGCTGTGTGAGGGTTTGGACTTCATGGCGCAAGCTGGACAGATTCAAATCACCGACGAACTCGTTGCAAACGCCACGAAATCCCTGCTTTCTCATATCCTGCAAATCTTTGGTGTGAATCCGAACAAGATCAACCAAGCTGCTCAAGTCGGCCAGAACGCTGCTGCTGGCCCCGGTGGAATCGTCGGCGGAGCGATGGCATGAACGGCATTATCATGGGTGCTTTGTCGGGTGCTGGGAATGCGCTGCAAAGTATTGGCGCGAATGCCCAAAAGACGATGGATCAGCAGGATTTGCTGAAAACACAATCTGACCTGGCGCTACAAAAAGACAAAGCCATCGCAGACTATCAAAATCAGCTGGGCTTGACGACTCAGGCCAATGAGCGCGCACGTGTTCAGGGTGAACTTCAAAACAACGGCTCTGATCCCACTAAATTATTGGCCAGTACCGGTGATGTAGGTACTGCTTCCGTTCTGCAAAGCATGAGCGCAAAAGAAGCCGAGGCCAATGCGAAATTACTGCAAGCGAATACCGCAGCGGATAGGGCGAAAGCGCAGGGTGAATTGAACGAGGCCAATGCGGCACGCGTTAAGGCCGAGCAGGCTGCATACGGGAAAGAGGTCACGAAAGACGCCTTTGGCAACCCGATCCTCATCGACAAAAGTAACGGTCAAGTTACCCCGCTGGGCGGAACTTCCACAACAACCGCAAACGGCTCTGGATTGACCGGTGACGATTTCCTGAAAACGTTGAGTCCACAGATAGCCGGTCAGGTGAAAGCCATCGCAGAAGGCCGCCAAGCGCTTCCTTCGGGCTTTGCCATGAAATCCCCGATGGGCGCTCAGTTGTTGGCTGCAGTTAGTCAGTACGACCCCTCATTCGATGTAGCAAATGTTGGCGCTCGATCTGCAACCCGAAAAGACTTTACCTCTGGCAAGGCTGCTGAAAACGTCACGGCATTGAATACAGCCATTGCTCACCTTGATCGACTTTCGCAGAATTTCGATAAGTTGAATAATGGCAATTTTGGATTCTTAAACAGCGCTGAGAATTGGGTGGGGAGTACGGCGCATATCGGTAGCACACAAGGAGATCTTGCCCGCGTCAGTGCTGATACGGAAGCCGTTTCGCATGAGCTGGCCAAGGTGTTTAGAAGCACAGGCATGTCAGAAGGTGAGATCAAGGCGTGGCAGACAAAGATCAATCCGAATTTACCGCCCGATGCTCAGAAAGCCGTCATCGGCGAAGCTTTGGATTTGATGAATGGGCGCCTAGAAGCTCTGTCTGATCGATACAACAAGGGTATGGGCACGACGAAACAACCCTTGGAGCTGTTAACGCCAAAATCACAGCAAGCCCTCAACAGGCTTTTGACGAAGGCTGGTGAAACCCCTAATCCTACAGAAAACACACAGCCACAAACCAATGCTCCAGCAAACATACCAACCGTAAACGCACAAGGCTGGACGCTCCACGTCGATGCGCAAGGCAATCAAGCCTATGTCAGCCCTGACGGCAAAAGTTATCAGGAAGTGCAGTAATGCCGTTTGATCTGGCTACCGCTCAACCTGTCGCACCCGCTGCGCCTGCCGGGAAGTTTGACCTATCGACTGCGGTTCCCGTGGCACCAGCACAGCCTGCCGGCGAACCCATGTCCGACAGCGTTAAAAAGATGCTCGATAACCCTATGGAGGCATCAAACACGCTGGATAATGTCATCGACGGCGCCAAACAGCAAAGCCTTGCCGAGCGCGCCATTCGTCTGCCGGAGAAGGCGGCCAATGCGATTTGGGATAACATTGAGGGCGTTAAACGCGGTGCTGGCTTAGCAGCTAGGTCCGTTGCCGAAGGCTTTACTGGTGGAGTTAACGCCCTCACCGATCTGGCCGCCTATGGCGTAAATAAGCTCGGTTCAGGGTATCATGCGCTGACCGGGCAAGAAGATTTCCAATATGTCCCCGACTCCGCGCAACAAACCTTCCGCAATGGCCTTACCGAGCTGGGTTTGCCTCTTCCTGAGTCAAAAGCTGAGCAATTGGGTTCCGCTGTCGGCCGTGGCGCTGCCAGCGCTGCCGGTGGTATGGGTGTTGGCCAGCTTATGCAGGGAGCATCAAACCCAATTGTCGCAGGAGTTGGTGATCTTCTTGTCTCTTCTCCTGGCGCTCAAACCGTTGCCGGCGCTGGCAGCGGTGGTTCTGGCGAGCTGGCAAGACAGGCGGGTGCAAGCCCTGAAGTCCAGCAAATCGCAGCCCTCGCCGGAGGAATGGCGGGAGGATTCGGGGCCAGAAACATCGATGCACCAACCCCGCAAGCACCGCTTCCGGCAAGCTCTGCAACAACGGCAACCGGAGCACAGACTTTAAGAGATTCGGCCGCTCAGGCTGAAACGATAGCTCAGCAAGGTGCCCAAAAGATCGGCCTGCACTGGGATGTACTGGACGATACTCTCAAAGAGCAGATGCTCAAAAATGCCGAGCAGGCAATCATCGTCGGCAGTGATCTCCCTCCCGAAGCTTTAGCCAGAAAAGCCATTTACGAATCCCTCGGCATCAAGCCGACCAAGGCAATGATCACCCGCGATTTCGGTGACGCTCTTGCCGAACAAAATCTTCTGACAGAGCCAGAAGGTCAGGCACTGAGAAATATCTATGCCGAGAACAATCAAGCTATTCGCGCTCGCCTGCAAGGGCTAAAGCCCGAAGGTGCCTCTGCGGTCGATCAACCCACGTTCGGCGAGCAATTCAGGACGCCCCTCGTTGAGGGTGAGCGCGCTGCACAGAAGGCCTCGAACGAAGCCTATACCGCCGCACAGGCTACGGAGGGCGGAAATCAGGTTGATATCACGCCGCTCAATAATTTTCTGAAGGCCAATGCCGGCATTCTGGATAATCGCCCATCCACAACGGGCCTAACCAATGATTTTAAAGAAATGGGGCTGATGCGCAATGAGGCCTCCAGCCCGGAACTAGCTCCTTCCAGCCCCAGCTTTACACTGCAAAAACTGGCATCCGTTCGGGCGGCAACGAATGAAGCTTGGACCACTGCGAAAAATACCGGGGATGCTCGTGCTGCGGGTCGCTTAAATGAGCTGCGCGGCATTCTTGATGACATGGAAAATGAGGCCGGCGGCGAGCTGTATAAAGCCTATCGTAAAATCCGTGCCGATAAAGGTGCAGCTTACGAAAACAATCCGCTCATCGACAAATTGTTAAGCGATCAGAAAGGTTATTACGGAACGGCCGCCATCGAAGATTCCGATGTATTCAAAAAAGCGGTCATGAATTCATCGACCGAACAGTTCTCAAAAATATGGCCGCGATTAACAGCAAAGGCTCAGGATTTAACCCGCGCCCAGGTTGCCAAATACATCGAGGACAAAACGTTCTCAAATATGAGCATGGGCAAGGATGATGTGATTGCGTCTGCGGCAAAGCTGAATCAAACTCTCGACTCGATCAACCCGCAAAAGCTTGAGCTGATTTACGGCAAAGAAAAGGCCGCAGATCTTGAGCGTCTGAATACGGCTGTTCGTGAAATTAGCAGTCCGCCGCGTGGAACCGTACCGCAAGGCTCGGCGCCAAAGCTCGTTTATCGCATGAACTTGCTGATGAAAGGCTTGGGGATGGTGACTCGCATTCCGTTTGCCGGAGACATTGCAAAAGCGATTGGGGGCGCTGCAGAGAAGGGCGCCGCTATAAAGGCCAACCAGGCGGCCAGCGAAGCCGCGATCAATCCGCTTGCCGAAGCCCCGGCATCGAACTCTGTTCTGGATTCGTTGGGCGAAAAATCTGCCGCCTATGCAACACCCGCATTACTCGCGCAACCAGGGATCATTGCGCCGCTCCTGCCGGATAGAAATCAGTAAAACCCCAGAGAATCCCCCATGATCACCGTTCTTCGTAACTACGAAACGGTCGGCACGTTTGGCATTATGACGCTGGAAGACGGGTTTAAATTAGCCACCGTCGAACGTCCATGGATAGACAATGCGCCGAACGTTTCCTGCATACCCGAGGGCATCTATCCGCTGCGCCTTCGATCCTCGCCGCTGATCGTTCGAACCACTAAAGGCAAATACGAAAAAGGCTGGCAAGTCTGCGACGTTCCTGGTCGAGACCTTATTGAACTGCACATCGCCAATTATCCCAGAGATGTAAAAGGATGCGTCGGTGTTGGCATGAAAACCGGTTTTATCGGATCAGAGCGGGCTGTTCTGAAATCCGCAGTGGCATTCGATGAACTAATGTCGCGACTTGAAAGTAGGGATGAATGGTTTATAGAATTTAAAAAGGTTCTTTGATGGACTACGAACGCATTGGCCTAATCTGTCTGCTGGCCCTGATTGCCCTGCTTGTCATGCGCGCCCTTATGCGCAGGAGCAAAGACGACAAAAGCCTAATCAGCCTCGATGACCTGCTTGTTGGCGATGATGGCAAACTTTCTAAAGCTGCTTCAGTCATGTTCGGCGCCTTCCTCCTGACCTCTTGGGTCATCTTGTATCAAACGCTGAATAAAACCCTCACGGATGTGACGTTTGCCGCTTATCTCGCGGCATGGGTGGCCCCTACGGTCACAAAACTCATTACCGGCAGGGCACAACAATGACCAATATTTACGGTTACATCGCTGGCGTTTTATTACTGATCGCTTTCGGGTTTGGTGCAGGCTGGCAGATCAATGGCTGGCGCCAGGGCGGAAAGCTGGCCGATGAAAAAGCAGCGCATGCCGCCGATCTGAAGGCCGTTTCCGACACCGCAGCCAAAGCTGCGGTCGAGTACCAGCAGAAGCAATCCGCCGACCTTAAGCGCATTGCCGAAATTTCTGACCAATATCAAGGAGTCCTAAACCGTGCGAAATCTGAAAACGATGATCTGCTTGCTCGTCTTAATGCCGGTACTACACGCCTGTACGTCGCAGCGCATTGCCCCTCAGCCGGTGGCAATCAAACAGTCAGCCCCGCCGCCGCCAGCAGCGGCATTAATGCAACCTCCGCCGAACTTGATGCTTCCGCTAGATCTGCTTATCAAACCCTTGTCGAAGGAATCCGGCAAATGACAGCCCAGATCGAAGGGCTTCAGGAATACGCAAGAACCGTCTCACAATGAGGATTTATCATGGCAACGCCCGCTAATCTCAGCTTTAACTGGACCGAATCAGACCCGAATTATCCGAGCAATAAAGGTTTGTTTTTCAGATTCTACGAAAACAAAGTGTTGATCGCCGACAACATTGCTCAACTCAATTTCAGCGTACTGATGACAGGCAAGCCTTTCGGTATCTACGATTATTATGCGACTGCTGTCGATGCTGCGACGAAAAGCGAATCAGACCCTTCGAATCACTTCACTGTAAATTTTCAGAAGCCCGCAGCCCCAACTGGTTTGACCGGCTCGTGGGCGTGATAAAAGCAGCCTTCAAGAAATGGTTTCATGCATAGAAAACTGCAAAATCTATGCATGTTTTCTGGATGTGTATGGATTATAATAATCATGCTCTGGATCGCCTTACCCTGTACCTCCATGCATTTGGGTAAAGGTGCCGATGAAAGCAGGGGCAGAGTGCTCAACCAATGCCAAAGTGTCGCGCGGTTCCGCTAGTATTCGCTCCGGCCGACATTGGATTGAGTTAGGGACTAGCCGAGCAGCAATCGTTAACTGTTGTGGCGGCCGGAGAAAATTAGTGCCGGGGTTTTGGTTAATCCTTAATGGCCAGATGTAAGCAATCGTGGGGAGTCGTGGCGCGAGAGCGTAATCACCCCGCCGGTGACAGTCCACGTGGAAATCCGGTGATTGTGCTATGACGGCTGAATTGGCATCCCCGCTGAACTATACAGCGATTCCCTCAACAGGGGTTCCATGCCCGGAACCGCGCATTAGGATGTTTATCGCGGCATTGTGATCGCGATCATGTACGGCACCACATGTACATATCCAAGTGCGCTCATTCAAACCCGTTTGGCCCTTCGGCCCAGCAATGCTTCCGCATTCGTGGCAGGTTTGGGTGGTAAGGTATTCACTAACTTCTTCGTATACTGCCCCGCGCCCAATGGCTTTATAGCGGAGCATATTTCTGAAGCTTGACCAGCCAGCATCATTAATGGATTTTGCCAAGCTGGTTTTGGCAAGCCCGGCCGCCTTAATGTTACCTGCGGCGATGTAGTCAAACTCTCGAATGATGCGGGTCGAAAGCTTGTGGTGGAAATCGTGTCGAGCGCTGGAAATGCGGGCATGTATATTAGCTGCTTGACGCTTTTTGCGTGCTCGCTGCGCTTTCGCTAGACTCTCTTCCAGCGCTCGGAAATGATGTGGATTATTGATCTTTTCCCCAGTCGAAAGCGTAGCGAATTCCTTCAACCCAAGGTCAATGCCAACCCCCTTCGTTATTTCGCGGCAGCTAAGGTCAGCTATTTCAATAACAATATTTAAAAACCAATTACCTCGGGCATCTTTAGAGAAACAAGAGCCATCTTTTATTTTCGCATCAGGCGGGAGTTGGCGCGAATCAAACACTCGGAACAATTTCCCGGAAAATTTAAAGCCGCCTTCGAGGATTGAAAGTGAAGACTTGCTAATTGGAACCCAGCCTAGCGATTTTTGTCCACGATAGCGCAAAAATCTTTTTCGACATCTACCACGACTTGTCGCATATTTCTGACACACGCCCTCAATTGTCTTTGCCAGAATCCCCAAATGTAAGCTGCTTCCGCTGGTTAATTTGATAAGATCAAAGGCAGTTGGCCATTGCTTACCCCATTTCAGTGCATGTCTTTGTATATCGTTGCAATAATTCCAAACAAAATTGACAGATTTTGCCTGAAAATTCAGAAATCCAGTTAACGATTTAACGCGGTATTTATGACATATAATCATTGTGAAATTTTAACATATTTATCGCATTAAATGTGCGTAATGGCTGACTTTAATGCATATACTCCACCAACAACTCAATCGCTGCCCCCGCATAATATGCCCCCGTTGTACCATGCTTTTTAAGCCCCACCACACACCATTGCCTTCCATTGATCTCCACTGCCCGCAATATCAGATCATCCACCAAATCTTCAGCGCTTTGATAGTCACGCCGCAAGCTCGTTGTGAAGGTTATGCAGCCCTGTAATATTGAGGGCGGACCTAACGAGGTGAATTTGTAGGCATCCATTTTATCGCTCGATATTAACCCTATTAAGTAATCCATTCGGCCAAAAATCCATAACTCTTGCCCTAATCCAATCTCTAAATACATTGCAAATTGGCGTTATCGCTACCGTGATGGCGAAGGTGAAAAACATAATGAACAAAAGATTGCCCACTTGATCTATCTTCCACGGACTCACCGCCAGCAGAAAGCACATAACCGGATAATGCACGCAATACAGCGGAAAGGTCAGTGAGCCAAGCCAGCGAATGAATTTTTCGGGGATAAACCGAATGAAGCTGACATCGCGCAAAAGCTCTCTGGCGGCAATCAAATGTACAGCGAATGCGCCGGCTACCAAGTAATCCCTAGCTAAAATTCTGTTTGCCAACCCCTGATTCCAAGGAAAGTAGGCCCCAAAATTATCGACGGGAAAGTGAGGGTTCCATGTTAGAGCCGGTATCTGGTCTAGGGCCAAAATGGAGGCTAGCAGTAACAACCATGAGACTACTTTTTGAAGTTGTATCTTATTGAAGTGATAGAGGCCATACCCAAGAGTCCAGATTGGGAGGAGGGCTATAATTGTCCGGCCCGCAATGCAGAGAATTATTAAGCTGATCGGTATCGCAATGATTCTGCGTGAAAACAGCAATATGCCGGCAATCAGATAATACGTCGCCTCATAGGAAAGAGACCAAAATGGTGCATTCGTCCCTGGAATGACGCCTCCAAAGTTGAAGCCCTGATATTCATTAACGAATAGCGCTGTTAAGACGTAATCACGCAGATTCTCCGGCTTTGGGATAATCCTGTGCAATGTATACAGCTCTGGCTTGAAGTACATTCCAGCGATATCAAATATATATGTCAGTGCCAGGGCAATTAATACGACCGAATACAGCCGAGAAAATCGACTAGCCGTATAAAGGATTGCTGAGTTCTCGCGCGTTGCGACCACATGTGCGATCACGTAACCCGATAGCACAAAAAAGACAATAACGCTGATATTTCCATAGGCGTTAAAGCGCCAGGTCAGGTCTATAGTGGTGAAAATTTGAGGGTAGAAATGACTGAAAAATACCCCAACCGCAGCAAGAAATCTGACTAGATCCAAATAAACGGACAGATCTTTTCCCATGGCAACAGATTTAGACATATTCGATCCTTCGGATTTTTATAATTTGAGGTAAATTGCAACGATAGTGCGCATTGGCTGCTCGTTTATGACCGTAAAGCACTCGGTTTGCGCATCCATAATTGCATGCTCAGCCTCAGTAAAAGGCTTTCCTTCAAGCAATTTCTTTCCATCGCGAACTATATACCCCTCAACTGTATCACCGTTGATAGTTGGGTATTCTGGTTTAAGGGTTGGTAGATTGTTATTCATAGCGGCTTCCCTATTGCTCATATCTTTCAAAAATATTTGTTATAGTCTTCATCGCAATGTTCTCTTGTATTTGCTCCCGGACCATCTCCCATACAGCGCCGATAAAAATCATCGCGCTCAGCTTTGAAAGTCCATGCAAGCGCCATTATTGATATAACGACAATTATTGTAAGAACCCTTGCGCCATTTTTATCAATAAGCATTGGAGACTCCTTGTTTTTGATGGGGTGAGCTTAGCAGAAAGTTTGCTTTTCGGCTGATTTGGAAGCGAGCCAGAGCCATATATCACCTTTAAATAGTGTCCAAAACTGCCCGATGATGCTCGGACGTGTAAGCGGTTTATCGCTTGTCTAACCGCAATTCTTTTTGGACAGCCATGAGGCGAAAGGCTAATGAATTCAGTTCGTTAACAATCCAGTTCCGACTACTGCTGCATCATCGGCGTGTGACTTAACATACTGACTTTATTAACCTTTTTTATCCTCGTCTAATAGGCGTCCAAAACTCGGTCCGGAGACCTGTGGTGTTTCGCGTAACCGGATGTACCCTTCGGTCATTGCAGGGCTTGAATGGGCTGCCAGCGCTTGAGGGTTTCCACCCTGTCTCTTTGTGTCTGTAAGCGATTTGGCGCGCAGGTCATGGATATGGGCATCCTCGATCCCCGCGGCCCTACAGGCGAGGCCCCAGAGGTATTTAATGGTCCCGTAATCGGGTGCCTTCCGCTTACGATTAAAAAGCAGTGAGGGAATGAGTGCGCGCACCTTTCCGCCGTTGTAATGCAGTGCCTTGGCCCGGCCAACTACCTGCAATAAGTCTGGAGACCATTCAACCAGAAGCTTCGCCTGAGTACTGTTTTGCGTCTTGGTGGGCTTGAATGCGATGCCGTCATTATTGATATCCGAGAGCCGGATAGACAGCACATCGCTAATTCTCTGGCCGGTCAAATAGCAGAGATCCATGACAATTTGCAGCTGTGTATTTGCCTTGGCATATATTGCGCAAAATTCCTCATCGGTAATATATCGACTGCGGCGCCCCTCGATATGCCGCTTTATCCCTATACATGGATTGCTTTCAATTTCCTGCCACTCAACAGCTTGGGCAAAAACGGTGCGCAATACTGATAACACTCGATTAGCCATATTAGGGGTCGCCTTCATGTCAACCTTAATGCCGGCAACATGTTTCGATTTAACCTGTTCTGGCGAAAATTCAACCAGATAATTCTTCAATCTTTCTGCCGCTTGCTCGTATTGCTTAAGGGTATTGGCCGCTAAGTTTGGCTTAATATGTGCCATAACCCTATCAATCAAGTCAGTCATGCCGCCCTTTGGGGTTTCAATTTTTCTGGCATAAGCATCCAGAGCCGTGGCGAGATCGCGCCCCAGCGGCTCCCATTTACCTTTCTTCACATAATAGTAGGCGCCATGTCTGAAATGGACGCAGGGCGGTAAGTGCCGGTCTACTTTCCTTGGGCGTGACAAAGGCGCAGCTCCGGTTCTCTGTTTTTATTGGCGCCCGATGATGCCACAACCCCAAGCGTCTGCTCAACATGGGTCTTGGAGACAGCCAGACTGCCGTCAGTGCGAAAGCAGTATTTAATGCCCATGGCGGTCAAGACTTTAGCCTGAGAGCTGGCACGCCTTCTAAATGTTAATTCGACCAATTCTGTATATGTGAGAAACATATTAATTGCCCGTTTTATAGGCTTTACCACTAAGGATTTTTGTTACCGTTGATCGCGAAACTCCGAATCGGTTCGCAATTTGTCCATGTGTAGCATCTTCAAATGATCTTGCAGTATGTCGAATTTCTTCTGCCTGCGCGGAAGTGAGTTTTGCTGCCGGATGTTTTGAGCCAAATGCAGCGCGGTGCTTCTTGCGCATATCAAACATATTGGCATTTCGAGTTCCGAGCACTAAATGATCAGGATTAACGCATAGTTTGTTATCGCAAATATGTAGGGTTATTAATCCATCAGGAATTTCTGCGTTATATAGTTCAAACGCGATCCGATGCGCGGCCCCTCTAACAGATTCTGGATAAAAGACAACCTTCCCATATCCCTGACCATATTTTCCGCCGGTCCAAATATGGCAATCATCTTCAATGCTAACTCGCGCCTCAAACCAATCTTTTAACGCTTGAGAATATTTGCTCATTTTAACTCCCGGCTCAAAAACATCTCATCAACCCTGCATAGCCTTGCCGATTTCAACTAGACGTTCATCCCACTCAAACTTCGTCATCAAAGCCCGCAAACCGGCAGATGGGCTACCATCAAACTTACCCATCACTTCAATTCGCATTTCTTCCGGGATAAATCCAGATCCATCTTTAAATACCCATCCATTGCGCTGCATATCGAATTGGCGGCCTAGAAATTTATTCATTCTTTTATGGCCTTGCCGATTTCAATCTTGGCGACAAATTCATGATATGGGCCGCCGCGTCCAATTAATTGCGGATTGGTGTGAATTGCTTCCTCTTTGTTCCATCCGCAAACTGAACAAGGACTATTGATATATATTTTTGATGCGCCTCGCGGTGCGATATAGCCCTTAATATAATCGGGCACATTCAATTTTCTATCGCTCATACTCTCTCCAGCTCATCGCGCGTCAATCAACAAATTAATCGCCTCAACCGCAGCCCTAGAAATATGCGTATGCAGCATTTCACAGCCTTCTGTCAGACACATGATGTTCTCGTTGTCATTAAGATCAATAGGATGCATTGCTGTTTTGCATAGGGGACAAAAAATATCGGTTATTTCTTCAAAATCAGTTATTTCATACACCACACATTCCCTCACATTCATTGCCAAACATTGCCCCTTGGCCTTTATCTTCTGCATTGTCGAAATCTACCTCATCAAGCGGTATTAATGATTTATGTAGATAAGGAATGCCATTAAGATCAGAAGGCTTTTTCTCGCGCAGAGATTTATAAACAGCAACAGCTTCAGCGAAGCTTTCTGGATCGTCACGCTGTAATTCTCTCCATGTGAAATCATCATGAAATGGACAAAAGGTACATGATGACCAAGGAGGCGTAACACCATAATTACGCTGCATCCATTGAATACAATCCCAGCGCGTCATTCTTTCATCCACTAGCGGATATTCATTGATTAACCAAGTATGGCCTGATGGTTTCATTCGATGGGCTTCATCGAGACTAATTCCAAATATCTCAGTAACAATTGTGCCTTTTGGTATATGTTGTTTCGGTTTTAGACCCAATTCGTCACGAATTTTTTTAATGATGGGATTGATTTTATAGTCCCGCGTACATTGACGCGCCATAAAGCCGGCCGACCCATCCGGCATACGTAAATAAAATGGAATTCGCGCTATTCGTTTAAAACGCTCAGGATAAAGCAAAGTTTCTTTTAAGGAGCCTGCCGATACACGATAAACCGGGTAACTCAATTGTTTTTCTAACCAGTCAAGCCATTCATAAACCCGTTTTGGCTCGCTTCTAATATCCGAAAAAATAGCAAAATCTGGGCGTAAGATTTCCCCTTTTTCAGCTTTAAGTGCAAGCGTGCTTGACTGAACTCCGGCCCCAAGAGCCAGAACACGTATATTCATCCCGCACCGCCCTGCTGCTCAATAACCGCATGAAGTCTGCGCAATTCCTGTTGTAAATAAGCTTCGGGCGCTGTTTTTGCCTCGAACCATAAGCCTTCGTCTTCAGCTTGTTTTTGAACGAGTGCTATGATTGGGCATGTAGGTGTAGCGCCCTGCTGCTCGGGTGAGGCTGCGAGCGCACGAATACCATCTGCAAACGCCAACCCCATGAGATTGCCTTCCGTTCGTTCCGTCAAACAACGCTCCGTTCCACCATCGGTATTCCTGATCGATTCCTGCATTTTCTCGACCAGTTGTGCGGCCAGCTCCAATGCAGCCGGAGCTGCGGGGATTGCATAATTCAACTCTGCGCGTGCCCGCAAAGCGTCCCAAGCGATCGTATCGATATGGTCGAGGAGGGCGATCATTTGTTTGCCTGTAAAATGAAAATGGCTAAAATGTTTTTGTGCCTCGTCATACAACTTCTCGCGCTCAGCTTGGCTCATTTTGTTTTTGCCTTTTTAAATTCAATTCGTTCGTGAATTCCTGCTCTCGCATACATATGCCTGCTTCCAAAGCCATAACCACAGTCATTTTCCTCGATGTGCAGCATTACCTCTTTTAGTCGCGTCTTATCATGACTACCTTGATCTCTGATTCGCACGACATGGCCAGTAGCCGATGGGCATTTATAAGGATAGAAAACTATGCAGACTCCATCTTCGCGATAAATGAATAGTTGCCAATCATGCTCAACCTTTGATAATTTGCCCGGCAGCGCTATAGACTGCGCAGCCTTCCATGCGCGCTCAAATTCATTTTTATTGAAGCGCTTGCAGGCTTTCCATTCCATGATTATTTCACCTCCGGTGCGCTGGCGAGGGCTTTCTGTGCGATTTGCTGATAAGTATTTGGGCTATCAGCCATATGCATTGCCATCGGGATATCTAAATCATATCCTTCTTCTAAGTTTTTTTTCCAAAACTGAATTGGATTAGCTATTTCTTCGAGAGCACGCTCCAGCGCATCGATGTGGTCGAGGAGGGCAATGATATTTGCGTTTGCCCTTACCGTACTAGAAGATTGAGCAGTTTTTATATGGACCGCTTCTTCACGCAACTTCTCGCGCTCGGCCTTGGTCATTTCTGGATCCTTTTTATTTCAGCAATAAATTCTGCGAAATCATCGACCTGTTTTTTGGCTTTATGCTCAGCGACAACCTTACCGATAGAGCTTCCTTCGCCCATATTGCCGAGACTAATAACATCCCATGCTGCCGCAAATGGAAGCTTAATAGCTGTCTCTGCGCAGCGCTTTAATAATCTAAACATCATCAATCCTCTCACTCAGGGCGCAGGGGTGGGTTAGTTAGCCAGATACACATATCCAAGAAACAGAGCCGTATAATGCAATGCCTGATCCAGCCCGATTACCACGAAAAAATTATGGCGCTGATTCTTCGACCATAAATATGTCGTCGCTCGACTAGATAGGGCGTCAGTTATCCAATGTGCAATGAATGTGAATAGCGCGAATTTCCAGCCGAAGAATGCGAAAAACGCCGTATAAATAGCAATGTGGATTGTTAACCATTTAAAGGACTTACTCTTGTTCATTGCCATTTTATCCGTCTGGAATATAAAATCGGCAATAAAATGTATCCAGACGAGCAGCAATATAATTTCAATTTTCATCATTATCTCCAAGGCCCATACCGGCGCCGCTAGACCTGGGAAGGGTTAGGCTGCTTTACGAAATGTTAATGCCCGATGAACTTTTTCGGTGAGCAATACATCAGCCAGATTGTAATCACGGATCTTCTCGTATTCTTTGGCCAGCCATGCATCACAAACCATCGACCCATCGAAGCCATCCTTTCCACCAACACCCAGAGCGGTTGCAAGGTTGTCCAGTGAGATATATTCGCCATAGGCACACCAGGCTTGCGATGTGCAGAAATAGTCCGATCCATGACGCCCCTTAAACGGCAAATCAAAAGGAGGTCTAATGCCTAAAATCACTGACCGGCGAAACAGGAATTTCAGGTCGAATACAACATTGTGACCGATGAAATAGGGCGGCCGGTCATGGCAGTCTTCTTCCAAGTGTTGATAGAAAGCCTGGATGGTTTCGATCTCTTCAGCCTCGGTTCCGATATAAACATTGGAGCCGTGCTCGGTTTTATGGGCAATGCTCAATACTCGCCCTTTGGTGCCATCCAGAGCCGTTTTGCGCCAGTTCTGATCGCCAACCTCATCCGCTTTAGTGGAAGCCATAGCGGCCTCCCACTGAGCGATTACAGCGTCTTTAGAGGCGTATTTCAGCGCATCACCGACCAACCCAAGGTCTTTGCCTGCCTGCTCTTTGGTAAGCCCGGAAGGGGCCTTAAAGTTCGCCCTGGCGTCATCAATAAACGACTGACGATCTGCGCAGGGAATGGTTTCGATATCAAAGTAAACTTCCATGGGTCACCTTTTTAAAAGGGAATATCGTCGTCGAGGAAATCATTGCCAGCCGGAACAGGTTCTCTTGGCGCCTCCAGACCTTTCGTGTTAATCAGTTTCTGCAACCAATCGGGAAGGGCGTTGAACTTATTCACCGCATCCTCATCATCAAGTGAGAATGCGACGGGGGTATTCGAGGGTTGCGGAGCTGTTACACCCTTGGGCAGCGAGGCCACAGAAGCCACATTGGCATATGTTTTACCATTGCCGGTTTCATGGATAACATTGATCATGCAGCCCTTGCCAACCACGTTAAACAGATCGAAACCATCAAGTTCGGCATCGGTGAAAGCTCGACCACGCCAGGACTCAAGATCCTTGCGGAGATTCGCCTTGTCGCTCAAGGAGAGCGTGTATTTCTTGGAGACAGAGAAGGGTCGGCCATCAGCCATCAGCTCGCCAGGAAGCTCCCAGGAGATTCTTACTTTACGTTGAACCTTAGCCGTACCTTGCCATTCAATATCCTGATCACCGAGGTCGCAGACCATGTAACACACACCAATATGATTACCTGCCGGCGTTAACTCGAAATTTCCACCACCGCTGTCTTTCGCTAGTAAACCCATTTCAATCTCCTATGCGCTTAATTCATCGGCGAACCGAATATGCTGCGCTTCATCAAGATATATAGATCGCTCAAAGCTATCGAGCGGATATTGCTTGAATCCATCAAGCCTTGCCTCTTCTCTCCAATCCTGTCTAGCCTGAAACCGGATATGGAGTTCAACTGTTTTTAAATCCGGTTTCGCTTTTGTGTTCACTTTTTCAATCTCCGTTTAGCCAACTCAACAACCCCACGCCGAGCCTCGGCCCGCTTATTCGCTTCGCAGATACAGATAACATTCCCTACGCGAAGTTCGGATATCCAGATTTTGTTTATGTCTTGGTAGGTTTTCATGCCTGCACCATGATTAATTTATCGGTCGGTATCAAAGAGATGATTTCATCAAATGTCGGGGCATCGCGTTCGCCCAGATATTCTTCGACCAGGCCGTCATAATTCAAACCAAATTCGTGCGTGAATACCGGTCGATCAAGACACTCCTGCATAGCGGCTTGAAAGTCGCCAAAATCCATACAAAGTTCTGATGTGAACAATTGAATATCAACTATCTCCTTTGCAGATTTGCCAATCCACCATTTGCTCTCATAGAGGGCAATTGCCTTGTCGCGACCAACGCTGATTTTCGGACCTTTTTCTTCGCTCATACTTTTTCCCCAATCGGTTGCCGGATGGCGGTCATAATCGATTCAAAGCTGTCACCGGGTTTGTGTTTTTTGAACAAACAGCCTTCTGAAAACCATGAACTATGTCCCTTTAATTTATAAAACGTCCAAGGAAACTTCTTTTCGTTATTATGAAATCCAATGGCTATTACAATAGATTCACCCGTTTTTGGATTTGGAATTTTTTTATGCCATTCAATGCCAAAAAATGAATTACGCCATAATGTAAATTCAGTGCGAAATATCACTTCCTCGCCCACCTTAAATTTCGGCTCGCTCATGCTGCATTCCCCGGCTCATGCTTCTGCAATGCAGCACGCCCAAGCTCAGTAATTATTGCGCGGACTTTATGCACAGAGTTATGCGGGTAATATAGTTCGAGCAAGCCGCGCTTAATCAGTTTTCCAATCTGTCCTGGCGCATCATCAAGATAAACGCCGGGATACATGCCGATAGGTTTATCCGTACGCGCCATGGCCATCTTCAGCCAGCGCAATTGATTCTTTGCTATAGGGCCAACACTATCTGCATTGGCTGGCTTTTGGCTTGCCCCGCGATCACGACTGCAACCGCGGCAATATCTCGGTACACCAAAGCTTTCGCCATCAAGGAATTCGCCGCACCCTTCGCATAGAGTGCCATCAAGCATCATGTCCGCTATATCGCCCATTACGCAGCCCCCTTCGGCTCATCCCGAATCAACTTCCGCATCTGCGTCATAATCGTCCGAATAAATCTTCGCTTGCTGGAGACAGTAAAAGGATCGTCATCGTCTTGCGGTAACTTACAATCAGCATCGATAACAACTTTGCCGCTAAGGTTGGTTACAAGGACTCTCACGCCATCCTCGATTGAATAAACACCTGCCGTATAACAACGTTGATTTGTGATTTCTATAGCCAAATCCCACAGTAGTTGCCGATCATCCGTAGGCTTCATAATTCGCTCCCTGACTTCTGCATCGGTTAGGCGGACTATGCTCATGATGCGCCTCTCACCAGTTCATCAGCACACGCCTGGATATGATCGTTGTACAATTTGAGAATCAGGCGGCCAATCTCGGTGGCATCGTTAACCTTAACGGCCTTATGAATCGCCGGGCCGTAATAGGAGTCCTCGTTTAATGCAGAAGCGATTTGAAGCGGTGAATACTCCATCCGCAAAATCTCTTCGGCAGCTTCCTGATCAAGCGGTTTTGGCTCCGGCGGGTCAAGAGGGCGCTCAGGCTGTACATCTACGCCAAATTGCCTTGCGAATGGTTCACGAATGAATTCGAGGATTTCATGGTTGTTCATGACTCTTCTCCAAACTTGATCTCGATGCCGGCTTGCCTTCCGTATTTCACATCATTTGGAAAGCCATAAACTGCATCCGCAAAATGATGGATAACTGCTGCCATATTGGCCTCACCGATCTCAGGGTTAAGAGAACTGCGATAGTCAAGCCACACATCCAGCGCCTGCCCTGCCGTGAGTTCTTTGCCTGTGGGGTCGAGGAATTTAGGCATTTCAATCGGCCTTGATCGTTACTTTGTCGCTGAGACAGAAATTGAGCCAATTGCCCATCATCTGCTCGCCGTGCTGAATATCGGCACTAAGCAAATCGTGATATTTCTTCTCGTATTCGCGCAGCCGCTCATTTTCATAACGAAGCTCTTCCAGCTCGTCATTCATGGCCATAATATCTTTTGCAATTCGCAGTGCTAAATTCATCTTCCCACCCCATCCGCTAATTAGTTGCCTTGGGCTTCGCTAATACTTTCGTTATGCAGATCGACAATAGTTTTCGCAAACTCATCGGCTTCTCGACCGGCCGGAATTGTTGCGAGAACATTCGGCCCATGACCGTGAATCGGATGATCATTTCCTTGGCAGGGCGGTCCATCGAGAATATATGCAATATCGTTCTGAGTACCGATGTACCATTTCTTGCTCATTCCTCTTCCCTCTATTCGTTAACCGTAATTGGAGACGGCGCCGGGTCGCTTGTCCGGTTCGGTAGTGCCTCAGAATCTTTTACCCACGGATCGATTCTGATTTCCTGTCCATGCGCATCAACCTTTCGGTTATGGGCGCGCTTGCTGTAGCCAGGCTTTCCCCCTCGCTAGAGGACACCGTCATAACTCTTTCAAACCCCTTCCCGAATGGCTCTGCGGGAGAGCCATTGAGGAATTGATTTATGCCGCCTTGCGGAGCAAAAATTGCCTTTTTGCAACGCGATTTTTTTCATGCCGGTAAACGCTGCGACCGCAAGTACGAATGAGGCTCGTATTCCCGTTGTTGCGGGTCACGTATTGAGCTTCGCGCACGTCATAATGTTGAGCCTTCATTTCTCTACGAATCGCCTTGCAGGTTTTTGCATTCATTTCCTTCCCCTCGTTATTAACGTTTAAACCGACCATTACATTTGCCGCTGATGCTGATCTTTACTAGTGATCAACCATGTTGCCGTTGGCGCATTAGGTTTATTGATTCCATAGCTTGGGCGGCTGGAATATTTCGCACTTGTTCGTAAAACTCCCTCAAGCACTTCTCATGACCAAAGGTATATGAGCGCTCCGCAAATTTCGTTTCTCCGTCATGCTCAAAAGGCTCGGCAAGCACCATTAGAAACATCTCGGATCCATGGCTCGCGCAGACCTCGCACGGACCAAGCTCTGCGGAATTACGCCTGACCCCTTTCAGTTTTTGCATTACCAGCGGGGCGCTAATTTCTTCGAAATCCATCTGTTCCATAATGTCGATATCCACCTGCATTACATTTCCCCTCTGACGCCGAAACTCTGTTGCGTAAATGTGTCAGGGGGCGTAGGTTGTTCAGTTCTGGCTTGATGGTGTGGTTTCTGATTAGCCAGCCTTGAGGTAACAATACCAGATGTATTGGAGATTGCAATACCTTTGGTATTTATTTTAAAAAAATATCTTTGGTATTGGTATATTGGTAACAGGGGAGGCCCCGCCGGGGTGGGGCGGGCAAGAAGGATTGGGTACTTAGGAATATAAAATGCTGGACGAAATAATAAATCGATTCAGGAATTTAGGCCCAGATCAGCAGAAGCAATTCATGGATTTTATCATTGCCCGGACTGATCGCCCGCCCGCTCAAGAAGGTCCAGAAATCGTAGCGCCTCCTGTTGCTGAGACAGAGATAGGCGCCCAAGTCGAATCTCAAACTCACGAATAGTTATATTGGTGACAGAGCTTATGTCTTTGGCCGTCTGCTGAATAGACGGCCGAATAAGGCTTGCATCAAATCCCATGATTTGAGCCAGCTGGATCAATCTATGCTCAGGAATTTGCCGGTCGCCGCTGAACCAGCGCTGTAATTGGCCCTGGTTAATACCGTGCTCGGCGCAGAATCTATCTTGAGATAGACCATCATGACGAGCTTTATATAGCTCCCATTGCTTCCGCAATGATTGCCCCTCTCTCTTCCTTTGTGGGAGGGGGATTAAGTCTAGGCGTGGCATGTAATTTTCTTCCAATCTCCAACACACATACTTGTACATCCACATCTTCTGCTCGACAAATACCAAAGGGCTTGATATTGTTCAATGCCAGAGGTATTATTTAAAAATGAAAAGCATCCACATCAAAGATTTTTGCGAACAGCCTGGTAACAGTCAACAAACTGCGGCCGACCTGCTCGATCTTCATCAAACCGCCATATCGAAAATGATTAGGCGTGGACGACCTGTATATCTGATTTTTGATAACAGAGATCGCTTTCTGCGGGCAGTAGAGCGGCAGGAACGTACTGTCGGCAAAAAAGCTAAGGGCTAATCCATGGCCGACGTCCTGTTCGCCGCAATCATCCTATCAGCCGCCGGACTCACTCCTCTGGCAGCACTAAGTCTGCCTGCCCCATTTGACGCAGTGTCGATAGGCATAAAGTTGCGGGAATACAAGCCATTGCCAGCATGGCCCCTGAGAGCCATAGAGCGAATTCTGACGGCATACAGATATACGCAACAAAACCGATCCCGGCAAATATGAGACAGAAATTACAAATCAGTAATAGCAGCAAAAATCGCGACTGATGCGAAACGTTTAAGCGTAAGGCATAGATCAATTGAGGCAACTGAAAGTCGTTCATGGTTCTGGAAGTCCCTGTTTTGTTGTTGTGGTGTGAGAGCCGTTTAGCTTAGCAGGGGCTTCCACCTTTTAAAAATACCTCAATCGGCCGCTGGTTGATTGAACGAAACAGCCGTCCTTAGTGACGGCTCTATTTGGCAACGAAGTCGTCCTACAAGTGGAAGCATTTGAAATGCCATCGGTTGCAGCACAAGAAAAACTGGCTTTGAGGGTAGTTCGTGAAGTGAGAGAAACACTGGCGGATGAACAGCTTGAACTCATTCCCTCGCTTTCGAAAGCCTGTTTTCGCTGCATTGATGAAAGTGGATTGCAGGACAAATCGATCTGCTACGAATTGGAAATTGATCCGGGTGTTTTGTCTCGCGCCAGAACGGGTCAGGCGAACTTTCCGCCCGACAAGATCGATGCGTTGATGGATTTGTGTGGGAACGAAATTCCGTTGCGCTGGCAGGCCCTGAAGCGTCATTACGGGCTGGTGAAATTGAAAGGCAGGCTTGAAGCCGAATTAGAAATCGAG
>Ga0070715_10000046_pt1 | contig 56644 bp, 47 predicted proteins | sample LARL111metaG_FD_71394 | JGI IMG/M metagenome (GOLD analysis project Ga0070715, IMG submission 71394) | Corn, switchgrass and miscanthus rhizosphere microbial communities from Kellogg Biological Station, Michigan, USA - LAR L11-1 metaG | ecosystem: Host-associated > Plants > Roots > Rhizosphere ... | reverse complement strand
GTACTCGATGAAAGAAACAAAAACATTAGCCCAGCTACAGGCTGGCATGGAGTAAGTTCTCAAAAGTGTAAACGATGTCCCCGGTCTAAAACGTAAACCATGTCCGGCTTGCACAGAGAGAGGGCCTGACGCGCGCTAGACCCTTCCCCTTGGCCCCTTTTCCAAAGGCAAGGGGAGAAGAAAACCAAATGCCTTTGCACGAATGATGAACTGAGAATTCCACGTTGCTGCTCAACGATTCTGTCGCACTTCCAAATTGATTTGTCCCGCCTATTCTTTCAAACTCGCAGGTCGATCATCCATGATTCGCCAGTCCGCTGCTCGATCACCTCGCGCTTGAAATTAACCCATCTCGTCACTCGATCAAGAATCACGCTATCGGAGGTAATCGCGATCTTCCGGGAGCAAGCAATGTAATTGTCGGGATTGAAGAGCAGCTCGACCGTCCATGGCCAGCCTCGTTCGGCCGCCAGATCGCGGATTCGGGCCGCCAAACGCCCACTGTTTGAGATTGGTTTATCCAAAATCCATTCGACGGACGCCGGCTTGATACTTTCCAGGGTCTCACCAATTAACCTAATCGCCGCGTCAGTTTCGTCGACCGCGCGATATGAGCCATGCACACTGGACAGATCGCGGATGCAATCGTCGCGGCACCGTAACAACACGCCGCCACTCAGGGCGGCTTCGATGCTGATAATCAGATTGAAGCCGTCGATAACAATCTCTTCACCGGCGGCGGCTTCAATAGCAAGCAGACTCGATTGTCGTGCCGTTCGGCTGGCATCTGAACAGGCTGCGCGCGCGACTGCGAGGCGCTGTCGTTCAGTCAGTTCATGCAGGTCGCCGACGAGTTTGACCGACGCTTTCATTGAATAGCCGCGGCTCAAAAGCCACGACAATTCCTCAACTGATGCCCGCAGCACCGGTACCTGCTCGTCACCAAAGAGTTTTTTGTCGGCCGGATGAGCGCCGCGATGTTGGCGAAGATCGGGACTCAATTCAATTCACGGTTGCGGGTGAAGGATGTAGGTCGAATCATCCAGCTTGAATTCGTCGCGTTTAATCTCGTACTGGATGACGTCAATGTTGTAGTAAGTCGTATACATTTCAAAATGCATCCCAAGTTTTTCCATCACATGAATCGACGCGTTGTTTTCCGGCTTCGCTACCGCAACTATGCGATGGAAGCGGCGATCTTCGAAACCGAATCTGAGACTTGCTCGGGCCAGCTCTGTCGCCAGGCCCTTGCCCCAATTCGGCCTTAAGAAATGATAAACGACTTCGGGCGTGTCAAATAGAGATCTCAACCCCCCAAACCCGACGAACTGCCTGCTGGTCTTATCGAGCACGGCCCACCGGCCAAACCCGTATTGATCCCAGTGCTCGATAATGCTCTTTAACGCGCGATCAGCTTCATCCCGTCCAATCGGCAGGCCGGTTCCCACGTATCTCATGACGTCCGGATCGCCGAAGAGCGCGGCGAGCTCGTCAAGATCATCGAGACAAAATGGTCTGAGCAATAACCGTTCGGTTTCAATTGATGGCATGAGTGTTCGTCCCCGTGGGAGTAAGCTTCCACTCAATTCCAGAGTATCTAAGGCCAGAGGTTATAATGAGATGGATTGATTAGCAATAACTTTGATTGCAGGAGTAAGGATGTCCACGGATAGAATTGCGAAAAGAGTAGATCGGCTAACGTTCGTCGGTCGAATACTGTTTCTCACTGAAGATACTTCCCTGATTCGGCGTCAACTTGAAGCCGGCGGCGCGGAAGCCAAAGCGCTGGAAGGTGATCTCGCGCGGCGGTTGCTGAACGATGATCTGCCGCTCATGGACAACATCTCTACGGACGAAATCACACCGGGATGGGTCTGTTTTCATTATGACGAAACGCTGGGCGATTATGTCTATGTCGGGATGCGGGACGGCGCAGTCAAAAAAGACGAAGTTAAGAAAGGGAGCTTCAGCGTCGTCGTTTCCGGGCTTTCTAAAGGATGCGGGTCGTCGAGAGAAACCGCGCCTTACGCGGAGAAGTGGGCCGGCATTGAACTTGTCATCGCCAGGAGTATCGAAAAGATCTACGGGCAGAACTCACAGAATATTGGGCTGCTGACTTCGACGGATTTCGGTTTGATTGAGCGCATTCGCCGCCGTGAAGAGATCGCGCTGGAGGAATTCACCAGAGGGGCCGATGCGATCTCCAAAAATATTATCGAGTACGGCGGCTTGTTTAATTACAACAAAGGGCGGCTCGCCGGAGAGGTTTCGCCGCCGGAGCTGTCTCCATCCGCGTCAGCGGATGGATCAAAACACAAACGCCCGATGAACATCGTCGAAAAGATCATCGCCCGCCACGCTTTCGTCAAAGCCGGCACGATCGGTGTTGAGTCAGTGAAACCCGGCGATGCTTTGTTTGCGGTTGCTGACGTGCGCTTCTCGCATGAATACGTAACGCCAATGGCCGCGTCGCTTCTAACCCAGGCGTTGGGTGCGAATGCCAGAGTCACCGAACCCGACTCAGTCTTTGCCTTTCGCGATCATCTGACGTTTCTGAATAAGGTAATGTCGCCAAAACATCGCGAGATGGGTTTGCTTGAGAAGGCAGAAGGACTCGCGACCACCCAGGAAAGTTTCACCGCGAAGCAGGGCATAAAACTCTACGGCGAAAATCCCGATGGCGGTTCCGAAGCGATTTGTCACAACGCGGTCGTCGAGGATCTCGCCTTGCCGGGTCAGATTGTGATCGGGACGGACTCGCATACCTGCATGGCCGGCGTGCTCGGATGCTTCGCCTTCGGGGTCGGGTCGACGGACATGGCGAATGCCTGGTTCACCAAAGACATTCGCATTCGCGTGCCGGAAACCGTGCGCTACGTTTTGAAAGGTCGTAAGCGCGCCGATGTGGCCGCGAAAGACGTGATGCTTCACATTCTCGCGACCGAGTACATGAAATCGAGCAAGGGGATCGGCAAAGTTCTGGAGTTCGCGGGCGAGGATTTGGAAAACTGGCCGATGGACGAGCGCGCGACGCTCACAAACATGTCAGTCGAAGCCGGCGGTTTTACCGGCATCATCGAACCGGATGAACAGACACTCGAGTACATCGTGAAGATGCGCGGACTTAGTCCCGAAGAAGTGCGCAAGGGGTTTGTTTACAGCGACCCGGATGCCGAGTATGCGGCTACCTTTGAGGTCAATCTCGATGAAATTCATCCGATGGTGGCGCTGCCCGGCGATCCGCGCAACGGCATTCCGATAGAATCGCTGAAAGAAGAAGTGAGAATCGATGCCGCTTATGGCGGATCATGCACCGGGGGCAAGATGGCCGACATGGACATGTATGCGACGGTCCTTCAGAACGCGCTCAGGCATGGCAAGCATGTCGCGCCCGGCGTTCATCTGTACCTCCAATTCGGCTCGCAGAAAATCAAGCAGTACGCGCGCGAGAAAGGCTACATCGAAATCTTTACTGAAGCAGGTGCTGAACTAATCGATCCCAGCTGCGGCGCTTGCATCAACGCCGGCCCCGGCGCCTCGAAGACCGCCGAGACCGTGACAGTGAGTGCACAGAATCGCAACTTCCCGGGTCGCAGCGGGCCCGGCAAACTTTATCTTGCTTCGCCTTACGTCGTCGCAGCATCCGCGATTGCAGGAAAGATCGTGGAGCCGGATGAGTTTCTCGGCTGATCCGATCAAAAAGGCGAGCATGACTTGGAGGAATATTCAAAATCCTCTCTATCCATGGGTGCGGACGATGGACCGCATTCTCACAGTCGAGAATCCGCCATCAATCACAGGCCCGACAATGCTGATAGCCTCGGATTATAGCGGCACTGATAAAAAGAGTCGTTATCACGTTACGACCATCTTATGCACAGACATGGAAGCATCATCACGCTGGGAACTCCTAAGACGGGAGGTGCGACGACAGTACGTCGCGGACGGGCGGCGAATGTCATACAAGGCGCTGAATGACCAAAACCGCGCCAGAGCGCTAATACCGTTTTTGTCGGCAGCTGAATATCTTCACGGTCTCTGTTTAGTAATCATTGTCAATAAGTCGATCCGCCATCTTTGTCTCAATACTGCGGCTGATTACCAGCGGATGCGTGAAGTCGCCAAATTGCAGGCTCGTTGGAAGGACAAAGAATTGGAAACAATGCTGAGACTCACTCACTTTGTAGCGGTTGTTCAAGGAGGCCTGGCACAGCCTGGTCAGAACATTTACTGGATATCCGACGATGACAGCGTATTTGCGAACATGAGCCGAAGCAAGGATGTTACTCGATTGTTTTCCTCGTGGTCCAGCCATTATGTGAAGCACAATCTTGGTGAACTCGGTGTCGGAACGACGTCGCTTGATGAAGGCGATCGAGTGGAAGAGGATTTGGCCGCGGTCGCGGATTTGGTAGCAGGGGCAATTGCCGAGGTCATGACCCGGATGGCCGAACACTGTGGAGGTCGAATTCCGCGCGATTTATCCGTAGAACGGAATGAACCATTCCTACCGAAAGCTGATTTGATCGCAAAGTGGTTATGGCTAGGCAAGAGTGAGCTGCGCCGCGTAGCCGTGCTGTTCGAAAAACACTCGGAAGGATTCAGTTGTTCGCGCTATCAGATGCTTGAAGCCGAGTAGTACGCTGGAAGAAATTCTTCGAGGAATCTCGATTTTTCGGATGGAATGTGTTTGCGCCAACCCCGCTTTGTATCGGGCCAAGGGATGAAGAGTGATGACCGGCGGTGGCCATAATCAAGCATCTCCCACGTAAAGGCAGCCCAAATCCCAGCTGAATAGTCGCTTACTTGCTTAGCATAATGTGGGTAATCGTTGGCTAGAGCCTGGCGCATCATCGTCAAGTTGTCACCTTTAGGGTTTAGGACTTCACAAAAGATTTCGGTCGGCTCAAGCGGCAAAACTCTGTCGAGAATCTCATCCAATGTTTCTGCTCCATGAAACGGAAGGAACGGTGCGATCGCAACATAGACTGGTATTCCTAAGTCTTGAGCCTTTTCAAGCGTAGTTAATCGTCGAGATGGTGATGAAGCGCGAGGCTCAAGTACGCGGGAAAGAGCGTCATCAAGATGCGGCAGTGAGGTTCCCAGAAGCACCTGATCCCGATAGGAAGCGAGCAGATCAAAGTCCCGTTCAACCAAACTCGACCGTGTCTGAATTCGCACGCGGTGCCCAGCTTCTAACAACAACTGCAGGGACTGTCGCGTTAGCATTTGTTTGCTTTCGGTTGGCGTATAACAATCGGTTAGAAAAGACATCAGTATCCAGCCGTCACCCCAGTCCGTGCGTTTAGCCCTATCCGGTGTGAAGCGACCGAGCTGCTTGCGCAGTGCCTCGACGATGCCAATCTTTGGATAGAGATATTGACCCCATTCGTTTTGATCGTGGCCATGATTATTGAAACGAACACCAGGCATTGCGGGACAGTAACAATGGAAACAGCCATGCTCGCAGCCGACGTAGGTATTTATCACCCAATCACCAAGGCGCTTCTTCCAAAGATTTGATGGATTGAGAGCTTTCATGGATTCAGTTTGATAAGCCTAATTCTCTCTTCCGGGAATCCGGTGTTTGATGGTTTACCTTCCCATTGCACCTCGACTCGTCCCTTTGACTTCAGCTTTTGCAACATTGATTTTGGATTCTCGAAAGGCGTCTCATTGAGGGCGAAATCCTCGAAGTCTCTGTACGGACGCCAAGTGCCTCCAAGTTCGGTCGACATTCGGTTCGCTGGCTGCTCCGGATCAGAAAAATCCCACAGTCTTTTTTGTCCAACAGTATCGTCAGAGAAAGAATACGAACCTGACTTGTCTACCGCCCTCATAGCGTCTTTCATCTTTCTTAGGCCAATAGCTCGTTGGCTCGCAAAGACTAGGTGGTAGTTTAGCGTTCCCAAGCGACTCTTCATCGCGAAGGCAAACGTATAGTTTACGTTCCGAAGCGATCGCAATCGCTCCTTATAGAGAGCAGTACTTGTGCACACAGCGTTAGCATCGATGCGCGCGGCTCCAGTCTCTCCTTCCACATACTTCCGCCAAAGATCGCGTCAAGATGATCTTTGTTCTTTTCAATGGATTGAGCAGCAACTAACCTGCCAATTCCATCAGAGTCCAAGTTAATAAGAACTTCACAGCTTCGATGTTCGAGTATTTCAGCTACATGGGTAAACGGCACTCCGGTTGCTCCGAATGGATCAATAAAAGCAAAAGTTGGCGGCATGCCACCAGGTAGTTTTCTGATCTTATCAAGCACGCCGTTGAGTCTTTCCTCAAATGTTCCAGTCTGTACATCGACTTTGAATTGCGGAGGCCAGGCGGTTTCCGCAATCACGCTCTGTAGACTGGATGTGAATTTTGCCTTCTCATCAATGAAGTAGAAGTGCCACTCCGTTGGCGCGTCCAGAGCCCACAAGTTCATCGAACGCGGCTTTGGCACTCGTCAGAGCTGCAATTGGTGAACTCTGGTCACTGTTAAGATAACGCCCTGGTCCACTGAAGCCATCAATGTAAACCAATCTGTTGCTGCTCGTTCCAAGAATGCGGAACCACAAGAATAGGTATCGACGTACTATCTCAATCTTTGCCAGCGTATGAGGATCGGCGTTCCATAGGTCAGTTGGTTTGAATGAGGGCATGAGAGAGGCCTCGAATCCGAGTTGTTCGCTACACTAAGAGGGCAGTGTTACTCTCGAGCAATTCCCAACTAAACCGGGTTACTATAGCTTGCGTGCTGAACTTAAACAACAAGAATTTGTCACGCCTTACGTGGTGGCCGCATCGGCAATCGCCGGCAAGATCGTGGAGCCGGACGAGTTTCTGAACAATTGATATCAGATGCTCGCGGCTTTGGGTCAATAGGCTGGCGTAAGTGGCCTCGGGTCGGTAGCCTCGTAAGCGCTTGAGGTTAGTACCATCTGCGTAAGCAGATGGATCATTTATCAAGCTAAGTTGAGTGCCTGACCCACCCGCTTATGCGGGTGGTACCGACTCCTCACGTCACGTGCATCGTCAATTGGCAAAATGAATAATCATCGACGAAATCATCGAGCGGCATCAGCAGTCAGCTGAAGTAGTGTTAAGAAATGTAAAATCTAATACGGAGAACCGAAGAACTGCTTTTATTGCTTGCCGTTATCCTCTTTCGCGTTACATAATGCGCCAAATTTAGTACCCAAGGAGTGCCGCCATGACTTCCCTTAAAAGATTTTCACATTTCACTTTCGGAGTTCTGTTTATTCTCTCATGCATCGCATACGTTGCTGCGCAGCAGCCGCAGGTGCAGATCAAACCGTTGCGGCCCAGCCAGAAAGCCAGTGTGATGCAGACTGTCGGCGTCACCGACATCACGATTACCTACAGCCGCCCCGCGGTGAAGGGGCGCACAATTTTCTCCGATGCTCCGCCGGCGATGGCCGCGCGAGCCCAGGGCGAAGCTACGCTCGACGATCAAAACAAGCGCCAGAAGGGCGAGCCGATCACACCATATGGCCACGTCTGGCGCGCCGGCGCAAATGAAGCGACGATGTTCCAGGTGACGGATGACGTGCTGATCAATGGACAGCCACTGAAGGCCGGCACCTACAGCCTGGAAACCATACCCGGCAAGGACGAGTGGACCATCATCTTCAACAACGATCCCGGACAGTGGGGTGCCTTTAGTTATGATGAGAAGAAGGACGCGCTGCGCGTAAAGACAAAGCCGCAGACGGCGAGCGATAACCAGGAGTGGTTGCTGTACACATTTGATCCGGTTACTGACACTTCCGCCACCGTCAATCTTCGGTGGGAGAAGGTTCGCGTTCCTTTCACAGTTGAGGTAAAAGACGTCAAGGCGGCCTGGCGCGCGCATGCGGATGCGCTCATCGCCGCCAATCCAACAAACGAAGTGCTGCCATTACAGGTCGCGAATACTTACGCCAACGACAAGAATTGGGACGAGGCGCTGAAGTTCGTCGATCAGTCAATCAAAGTCAAAGAGACGTTTCGAAATCTTTCCGCCAAAGCCAACATCCTTTGGGGCGCCGGCAGGAAAGATGAAGCATTGACCGTCGCGGACGCCGCGATCGCTAAGGGCAAGGCAGATAAAGTCGATACCGCGGCTTTCGAGAAACGCGTAGCCAACATGAAAGCCGGCAAGATGTGAAGACGAATTAGTTGATTAAAGACTTCGGCAGTGTCTCGAGTCTCAGGACACTGCCATTTTCTTTTGCCCGGAGCGCGCGACTATTGTGTGGTGTCAGCCAGGTTTGATTTGTATTTGGTGTTTGTCTGGCGATCAGTCATCTCGATGTATACATAACTGGGGGGCACGACGCCTTCTTCGAGGGCAAACCAGATCGATGCGAGATCGGCTGGTTTACTGAGCGCGCAAAATCCGTATAGACGCTTTCCGCGCGAGTCGAAGAAGTCAACCCAGGTGCGCGATGCCTTGGTGTTAGCTCCGCACGGTGGCAGAGCTGGGGCCGCGGCAAAAAGTTCTGCTGGGTAATCCGCCTTGTTAAGCACGTCATACTTATAACGGATGAATTGCTTGCCGCCCTGCTGAAAACTCTCTATGTGCGTCAGGTAAAGGATCGGATTCGGCAACGAAGGAGCCGACGCAACCCGAGATGTTCCGGCCAGCGCGATAATCAAAACGGAAAGCAACAAAACAAGTTTCTTTTGCAAATTTGAATTCATGTGGGGAAACTCCTTTCCAGTGAGTCGAATAACCAATGTAGTCTCTGAAGCTCGTGAATAAGTGAATGGCGGCCTGCCGGGCAGGCGACCGACTCAAGCAACGTCTTACCGCTGTCTTGGACGCACGCCCCACGTCGGAGACGGTGGTTCCTTGCTCGCGCGATTGACCGGATGTTCCCTGAGCATGCGCATCGCTTCCTGCACGGCACGCTCGAGTTGCGGATCGTTTCCGGCGACCACGTCCTTCGGCCAGTTTTCAACATCAACGTCCGGCGCCACGCCTTCGTTCTCGACGGCCCATTTGTTGTCGCGGGCAAAGAACCCGCCCCGCGGAGCGATCATCGATCCACCGTCGATAAAAGGCGGCGTGTCGGCGGTATGAACAAGACCGCCCCAGGTTCGCTTGCCGACCAGCAAGCCGATCTTTCGATAGTGAAACATGTAAGGCATCAGGTCGCCGCCCGAGCCGGCCATCTCGTTAATGATCATTACTTTCGGTCCCCAGATGCCGGCTTCCGGACTGGTGAACGGATAACGATCGCCGGCGACATTGTTGAAGTAGCCGTCAAAATCCCTCTGCAGCACATCGATGATATAGTCGGCCGCCGAACCGCCGCCGTTGTAGCGCTCATCAATGATTGCGCCTTTCTTATCCTGCTGTGCGAAGTAATAACGATTGAAGCTGGAATAGCCAGGCTGGCCAGTGTTAGGCAGATAGACATAAGCAAGTTGGCCGTCCGAGAGTCTCTCAACCAGCCGGCGATTTGATTCCACCCACGCGCGCGTGCGCAAGGCCTGTTCGCTGGCGACCGGCACAACCGTCACATGGCGCGCGCCTTCCATTGTTGGCTTGTCATTCACGGTAAGCGAGGTTTGTCTGTTTGCCGTGCCGTCAAGCAGGCGATAGATGTTGTCCGGTGCTTTCAATTCGATGCCGTTGATCGCCAGAATGTAATCTCCGACATTAACGTTGGCTCCCGGAGATGAGAGCGGTGAACGCAACTCGGGATTCCAGTTCTCGTTGTCATAGATGCGCGTGACTTTGTAACGCCCCTGGTCGATGGCAAAATCAGCGCCGAGCAAACCACCCTGCACCTGCGGCACGTCCGGCATGTCGCCGCCGCGCACGTACGAGTGGCCGATCGCGATTTCGGAACCCATCATGTCGATCAGGTAATTCAAATCGGCTCGATGCATTGCGTAAGGCAACATCGCTCCGTACATCTCCTTATCCTTTGGCCAGTCGGTCCCGTGCAAGTTCGGCACGTAGAGATAGTCGCGCTGGTTGCGCCATCCTTCATTGAAGATTTGTTTGAACTCTTCTTTCGGTTCCAGATACATGCGGAGGCTGAAATTGAGACGACCGGCACCCGCCTGTGGCGGGGTCCGATCAGCATCGACGATGAAGAGCGATGGGACCGGCGGCGGAGCGCCGGGACCTGGAGGAGCGCCGGCTCCGCGCGCTCCGGATGTGCGGTAGAGCAGTTTGCGGCCGTCCGCACTAACGGTATAACCATTAACCCCGGAAACGAATGTGTTGGCGCGGCGATCGCACAAACGATAGCGAATCAGTTCACTTCCGCCGCCACCGGGGCCGGCGCCACCGCCGGTTTGCGCCCGCGCACCGGATTCGAGGTAGTAAACAATTCCGTCCGCCCCGGCACGCAATTCGGAATATTGCCGCTCAGGAACTCCCGGAACTGAAATGATGCGCTTCGCGAGCCCGTCGAAATCGATCTGCACATTGACCGGAGCCCGCGGCCCGCGGGGAACTTGTGGTTGTTCACCGGTGGCAGCATCACCTCCGACTGCCGGCGCGTCGCCGGCACAAACACCTGGCGGCAACGACCGCCGGCCCGTGCCGACCCCACGATCTTCGTCGCTTTCCGGCAGCAGAGGGCTCGAGTCGCTCTTCTTCAGGACGGCGAGATACAAACCAAACGTCTCGTCATGATCATAAGAAGTCATGTCCAGCCACTGTGACCGCAAGCCAAAATCTGTCGACGCCAGAAACCAGAGGTACTTTCCGCTCGCGTCCCACGCCGGCCACACGGCGTCAGCCAATCCGTCGGTAACCTGTTTGGTCTCTCCGGTTTCGGCGTTGCTGACAAATATCGCGTGATACATCGAGCGTAGCCGGCTGGAGTACGCGACCCATTTAGAGTCAGGGCTCCAAACCGGATTGAGCGTTCGCTGCGGGACCATCCATGGATCATTGCCGACGATTTTCGCGTTACCGCTCGCAACATCAAGCACCCACACATGCAGCCCGGTATCCGTGAAAAGAAGTTTCTTTGAATCGGGCGACCACGAAGCCGTGTAGTAATGCGTCGGATGTTCGAGCACGATTTCGCGCGGCGGCGTCAGCCCGTCCTGCGCTTCGATGTAGAGTCGATACTCCCCCGACTTGTCGCTGAAATAAGAGATAAATTTCCCATCCGGCGACCATGCCGGGTCGCGTTCGGCCGAGCCGCTGGAATTAGTAAGGTTGCGCACGTCCCCTTTGTCGGACGGGATTGTAAAAATCTCTCCACGTGCTTCAACCAGCGCGCGTTTGCCCGTCGGTGACAAGGCCATATTCGTCAAACGGTTTGAGACGTCTTCCCAGCGCGGCATCATCCAGGGAAAGTCGCCGGTTGCCGTGATGTTTACAATGTGTTCTTTGCCATTTCCCGGATCCAATTCGTGCACATAGCCGGCTTGCTCGAACACCACCGCGCCGGCGCCTGAATCCAGCGTCTTCACGTCATAATCGCTGAAGTGAGTCGCCTGCGTAAGCTTCTTATTGTTTGTTTGATACGACCAGATGTTCGCAACGCCATCTCGATCGGAGATGAAATAAACGGTGTCGTTGATCCAGACCGGATCCATGTCTTTCGAATCAGTCCAGGGTGGTGAAACCAGATCGTATGACTTCAGATCGACAATCCAGATGGGACGATTCTGGCCGCCGTGATAGTTGCGGCGCTCTTCGTCCCACGAGTTATTCATGCGATAAGCGATGTGACTTCCGTCGGCGGAAATTTTCCCCTGATAGCCACGAGGCAGCGGCATAGGTTCTTCGACGCCGCCCTCGGCAGGCACCGTCCAGAAGCGCGGCGCGCCACTCGGCGCCCAGGTCGCGCGCGTTGACGAAAACATGATTGCCTTGCCGTCAGGTGTCCAACCCTGAACGGTGTCAGCGCCTGGATGCCAGGTTAACCTGCGCGGCTCGCCGCCTTCGGCCGCTACGACATACACGTCGAGATTGCCCGCGTACTCGCCGCTGAAAGCAATCCATCTTCCGTCAGGCGAGAAATGTGGATTGGTTGTCTGCCCCTGGAAGCTGGTAACACGGCGGGCCATCCCTCCGGCGCGCGGCACCACCCAAATGTTGTTGGCGTAGGCGAACGCAATCTGCGTTGCGCTGACAGTGGGCGCGCGCAAGAGTCTCGTCTGACCGTTCTCAGCTTTTGTGCGTACGGTCAGCTCGGCAAACAGGAATCCGCAGATTACGAGGGCCGCGAAAATGATTAATAAGCGAACGCAATCCTGCGGAAAAATTTTAGGTTTGGACATTATTAATTGTTCTCCAGATTAAGACCGATGAGAGTTTGCGCGCTCTTTTTAGCACGAAGTCAGCGAGAGAGCAACGCTTTTTGCGGCCGGTTAGAAGTACCACCTGCGACGCAGGACGCCGGCCCGCCGCCAGCGAAGACTCACTTCATTGAGGCCGATCAGGAACCGCCGCCTAATTACTCTGGCATCGGACGAGAAAACCTTGACGTCCCTGAGTGGCGGCGCTACAGTTTCCGCGAAACTCCCAAAGGGGCCGCAGACAGGAGCGGGTTCCTCCCTCGCGGGATGGAGCTTTCGGTTCGTGACGGTGAGCGCTGGGGCGATGGCTCACCCTGGACATTCGACATGCGAGCAAGCAATCCCCTATTTGCCTTACCCTCATGCTGAATCCCACACGGTAAATAATGTCCGCCCACTCACTCTGGAGGACAAAACAAATGTGCAAGGAGTTACACAATCGATTCTGTTTCATCATTCCACCACACATCCACGAAAGTATCGCGCGGAACGGTAATGACAGGCAGAAAGAACACGCTTACCAGGCCTTGAATGTGTCGGCGCACATGCGCGGACAGCGTGAAATTCTGAATACGTTTGCGGTGTTGGCAACCACGCCGACCGGCGTCGAGCGCCGGACAATCTATAACGCGCAGAACGGCCTGGCGCTGCCGGGCAAACTCGTGCGCGGCGAAGGCGACCCAAAGAACAGCGACACTTCAGTCAACGAGGCCTACGACGGATCCGGCAAGACCTACGATTTTTACCTCAAAGCGTACGCGCGAAACTCGATCGACGATCGCGGTCTGCGGCTGGATTCGTCGGTGCACTATCGACGCAACTTCAATAACGCGTTCTGGAATGGCCAGCAAATGGTCTATGGCGATGGTGACGGGCAGATATTCCAGCGATTCACGAAGAGCATCGACGTGATTGGCCACGAGTTGACTCACGGCGTCACCCAATATGAGGCCGGCCTTGTCTATCAGGATCAACCCGGCGCGCTCAACGAACACTTCTCGGATGTCTTTGGATCACTGGTGAAACAGTTCTCCAAAAAGCAGAAGGCGAAACAAGGTGACTGGCTGATTGGTGAAGGCCTGTTTGCGCCGAACATCCACGGCACCGCGCTGCGTTCAATGAAGTCACCGGGCACCGCTTACAACGATCCGGTAATTGGAAAGGATCCGCAGCCGGCGCACATGAAAAACTTCGTCAACACAACCGCGGATTTTGGCGGTGTGCACATCAATTCTGGTATTCCCAACAAAGCCTTCTACGAACTCGCGGTTTCGCTGGGCGGGTTTGCGTGGGAGAAAGCCGGAAAAATCTGGTATCGCACTTTGATCGACAAGATCCAGCCACAAACCCAATTTACTGAGGCCGCCGCCATGACGCACGAAGTTGCCGGGACGCTGTTCGGTGTGGGAAGCCTCGAGCAGAAAGCCGTCAGGTCAGCATGGGCGGTAGTCGGAATCCAGATTGGCGCGCCGCTGGCAATTGCCGCAGGAGCCAGACGTTAAATGCGGATCAGCTTTGAACGAACGGGCGGTTTTGCGAATGTTCCGCTGCGGGCGGAGATTGATACAGCGCAAATGCCGGCCGATCGAGCACAGGACCTGGAACGGCTGGTCGAAAAGGCCCAGCCTTTTGACCAGCCCGCCCAACCGCAATCAATGCCGGTGCCGGATGATCTGCACTACGAACTGAAGGTTGAAGACGGCAGCCGTTCACATTCGTTTCGCACCAGCGACAGCGCGGCCAGCGACGATCTGAAGATGTTATTCGACTTTCTCGGGGAAGAAGCTTTGAAGAAGCTTCGGCAGCACGGGTGAGGTCGCATTGACCTCTGTTGTAGATCATTTGCCGGCAGATGTCAGTACCATCCGCGTTAACGGATGGATCATTGATTCAATAATCGAGGGTCGATAGATTTACCCATCCGCTAACGCGGTTGGTTCTGACCTCGTCGCCATCGCTTTCCCAGGTCACGCAGGTCGAACTGATTCCTATCGCGCTCCGATCTCTTCAAATCGAACATTCCCGATCCGGTACTCTTTCCATTCCTTATAATCAAAATGCCACCACTCGGCTTCGTAGACCGTGAAGCCTTCCGATTCCATCACATCGCGCAGCAGCTTGCGGTGCCAGCGTTGCAGCGAAGTTCCTCCGGGATAATCCGGATAAGCCCGAGCAGTTGTTTCGTCGTAGGTGCTGACCATCTCGACGGCCTTTTTCGTCTTCAAGTCGTAAAGAGTCAGATCGACGGCGCAGCCGCGATTGTGCCGCGAACCCTTCGCCGGATCAGCCACGAAAACTTTCTTGTCATCCGGGGTCGCGTCCCAGAAAACTTTGGTGACATACCATGGCCGGTAAGCATCATGGATGAGCAGGCCGTACCCGTACGCTTTCAACTTGCGATTCGCGCGGACCACGGCTTCGGCAGCCGGGCGCTGCATGAAGGCGCGCGGTTCAGAATAGAAAACCGTTCCGAGAAAGTTATTGGTTGTGGCGTAACGGATTTCCAATCTAATCGCCGGATCGAGTTTGGTTAGTTCGACCAGATCGGCCGCGCGAAAAGTTCCGTTCTCATTTGGCGGTTGCGCGGCGCGGGCTTCCTTCATCAATTCCGCGACCGGGCGCACCGGCTTAACGCGGAGTTGATTGGCTCCCGCTTCCGGTTCGATCTGCCGGCGCTTGCTGATGACGCTGTCGAGTGAGACCTGCGTCGCCCGGCCGCTCTGGTCGCGCGTGAAGATTAGTTGCTGCTGGGCATGTGGGCCGGGGGCCGGAAACCTGAAAACATTTCTCGAGACTTCGTTGAGCTGCTCGATTTCCCCACGCTTGAACGACACACTGAGCCGGCCGTCTTTTTCAAGAATGATTAGGATGTTGTTATCGGGTCCGTACTCGCCGATTAGGCCGCGCCAGCGGGCGGGAGCGGGGGAGGGTTGTGCATTGGGACTTAACCGCGCCTGTTCTATTTCGAAATGAGACCCTGCACTTGTGGCCCCTGGCGAAACTCCGATCACGTAGAAAACTATCAGATACAGCATCAACGCGGCGATGCCTACCATGTGTTTGATTCTTGACTTTTGCATGATGTGGTTTTCTCGTAGTCGCTTAGCTCGAGAAACAGGAATTCAGACACGTCGTAGCCAGATTCGTTGGTGGCGCGCCGCATGCAGGACTGCTGCAATGAGCACAAGTTGGTCGTTCTCGACCACTTCGTAGATTACGCGATAGGGGAAACGTTTTGGGTATCGCCAACGAATGTTCCTGGTTGGATGCCTGCGGCAATGTAAGAGAGGATTCACCTCAAGTTCACTGAATACCGCCAGAATTTCTTCGATGAATTCGTCTCCGAGACCGCCGCGTTGGCTGTCGTACCAGTCCGCTACTTCGAGGATGTCAGCTTGCGCCTGCGGCCGGGCAACGACCCGCCATTTCATGATTTGGTTCGGGAGCGCAGACGAGTTTTCAATTCTTCGAGCGAAATAGATGACTTAGGGTCAGCACGATGCTCAGCCAGTCTATCTTCAACTAATTCTTCATCTGCTGCCGACAAAGGCGGGTCATCCAACTCCAATACCCGTCGAATCAGAATTTGCCGTTCCTCAAAAGTGAGGCGCGGAAGCTCGGCGATGACTTCGTTGAAACTCATGATTGAAGCTTAACCGCGCGCCTGCCACTCTTCAAGGGCGCGCTGGTTGCGGTGACCAATTTTCACGTTCGCCCCGGCGGGAATGTTGACCGACGACGCAGTCCCAACTGCTGGGATCTTATTGTCCGTGACGATGATGACGGCGTTAGCAATCGGAGCCGTGCCGGTGCCGTCGATTAGGCGCGCGGCCTTCGGGGCTACGACACCCTGGCCCTCTGCCGGTTCAGGTCTAATCCCGATCGGTCGTGGATTCTGGGGCATCGCGCAAAAACAAATAGCGACGATCATGACTGGGATCGTTGCAAACCGGGTCAGTGTTTTCACGATTGGATCACCTCGATTAGAAGATAGCTTGACGTCATCGTGCATGATGACGTGCAATCAGAACTCGATCCCTCTTTGCGCGCGGATGCCGGCCTGGAAAGGGTGTTTGATCTCAGTCATCTCGGTTACCAGATCGGCGGCGTTAACCAACTCCTTCGGTGCATCGCGGCCGGTGACGATGATATGCAACGAAGGTTGGCGCTCGCGGGCGGCGCGAATTTCTGAGATCACTTCGTCGAGGGGAAGCATTCCGTAGCTCAGGACATAAACTATCTCATCAAAAACCAGCAGATCGTAGTCGCCGCTGCGAAGTTTCTCAGCGCACAGATTCCAGGTATCGCGCGCTGTCTGGCGATCCTGTTCCGGATTTTTTGTGTCCCAGGTGAAGCCATCGCCCATCGTGTGGACTTCAATGCCGAGCTTTTCGGCCGACATATGCTCGCCGTAGCGATCATTGCGTGACTTCATGAACTGAATCATGCAACAGCGCAGGCCCTGTCCGACGGCCCGCATCATCAATCCCAGCGCGCAAGTAGTTTTGCCTTTGCCGTTTCCGGTGTGAACGATGAGGAGGCCGCGGGTTTTCTCGTCGTAGTTCTCGCGGCGCCACTTGTACTGTTTTTCTTTGGTGGGCATGGGCGGTAGTTAGTGGCCAGTGATCAGTGGTCAGTACTTAGTGGCGACTTGATCGGCAGGCTTGTCGACCGACTACTGACTACAGACTACTAACAACTGCCCACTGATCACTGACAACCAATCACTTAAGAGCATCTTCGGTAGTATCTTTCGCGCCGTTCGCGCGCTTGACCGCGTCCTGCAATAGTGGCACGACCTGGCGCTCGACCTCGTCCCAGGAGCCTTTCAAGGTGCAACCGGCGGCGTTACGGTGACCTCCGCCGCCGAACTGCTCCGCGATCTTTGCGACATTTACTTCACCCTTTGATCGCAGGCTGGTGCGATAAACGCCGGGTGAACATTCCTTGAAAAGCGCGGTCGCTTCGACTTCGCCCACCGCCAGCGGATAGTTAACAAATCCGTCGGCGTCTTCTTCTGAGGCATGCGTTTGCTCCTGCATTGCCAGCGTTTCCCGCATCCAGGCAACATGGCCCGTTTCATCGCGCCGGGCAGTCGAGAGGACCTGGCCGAGCAGCTCGATCTTCGGCCATTGATAACTGCCAAAGATTGCTTCGGCGGTTTTGGCCGGCTTCACACCGGTGCGAATCAGTTCCGAGGCGATTTTGAACGTCCGCTCGGTGGTATTTGAATAGTGGAAAGATCCGGTGTCGGTGAGCAGCGCCGTGTAAACGCATTCCGCAATTTCTTTGGTTACGCGCACTCCGGTCGCTTTGCAGAGATTGTAGATCATCTCGCCAACAGCCGAAGCAGTTGAATCGATCCAGTTGATCGTGCCGAATAATTCGGTCGTTGAGTGGTGATCGATATTGACGACGAACTGTTTTTCCAGATCGATCAGCCCGGGCCGGTCGATATCAGAGCATTCGATAACGAAAACTGAATCGTAGGAACGATCGACCGCGGGGGTGACGCGAATGGCGCCGGCGCCCGGCAGCCGGCGGTAAGCATATGGCGCGGCGTCGCGCATGATCACTTCGACGTCTTTGTCGAGCGCGCGAAGCAACCAGCAAAGGCCCAATGACGAACCGAGACTGTCGCCATCGGGCCGAACGTGGGAAGTAATCGCAAAGCGATTCTTTTTTTCAATGAGTTCAACTACCTGGCTAAGCATTAAAAGCATGGATGAGGTATAAAGGATGAAGGATGAAGAACAAAAGGCGAAACGGACAGAATTAACACGATTTACAGACTCAACAATCGCAGAGAGAGTTTCTCTGCTATCTTGTTAATCCCGTAAATCCTGTCCGTTTTCGCATTCATCCTTCATCCTTCCGCCTTCATCCCTTCAATCATCCTTCATCCTTTCCTTTTCCCATTCCTTGCAGTAACGCGTCCACTCGTTCTGCCTTTTCTTCAACCGTGTCGCGCACGAAATGAAGCGCGGGAGTATGCCGCAAATTGAGGGCAAAGCCAAGTTGCTTGCGTACATAGGGCGCCGCGTGACGCAGCGTTCGCAAAGCGATCAAGTGCTCTCGTTCATCACCCTGCACCGTCACATAAACACTGGCGTCCCGCAAATCATCGGCGACGCGGACCTCGGTAACCGTGACCATCGTCAATCGCGGGTCTTCCAGCTCGTAACCCACAATCTGCGCGATCTCTTCGCGCAGCGTCTCAGCAATGCGCTCCGGACGATGCATGAAAAAACAGTCTCCAGTTTCGAGTTACGAGTTTCGAGTTCGCTTTGAACCCGAAACTCCAAACTCGAAACTCGAAACTTCCTGCCTCACAATTCCGTTGCCGCAACTTTCTCAATCACGTAATCCTCAATTTGATCGCCAACCTTGACGTCATTGAAATTCTCCAGGCCGATGCCGCACTCAAAACCTTCGCGGACTTCAGAGGCGTCGTCCTTAAATCGTTTCAGCGAAGCGATGTTACCTTCCCAGGCCACCACCCCGTCGCGTATCAGGCGCGCGCGGGCGTTTCGTTTCATGATGCCGTCGATGACCATGCACCCGGCAATGGCCCCCACCTTTGGCACGCGAAAGACTTCGCGCACGTCCGCTTTGCCGAGAATCTTTTCTTTCTCGATCTTCTCGAGCATGCCGATCATCGCCGCCTTAATCTCCTCTTCGACCTTGTAAATGATCGAGTGCAGGCGAATGTCGACGCTTTCCTGTTTCGCCAGATCATTGGCGCGCGATTCAGGCCGCACGTTGAATCCAATTATGACAACTGCCGTCGAGGCAGAGCCTGCCTGAGTGGCGGAAGCAAGCAGCACGTCAGATTCCGTGATTGCCCCAACGCCTGAGCGAATTACTTTGACCTTGACGCGTTCGCTCGACATTTTTTGCAGAGTCGATTTCAAGACTTCAACTGAACCCTGAACGTCCGCTTTGATAATTACCAGAAGCTCCTTGACTTCTGTTTCGCCCAAAGCTTCGATTCCGCGTTTGGTGGATTTGATTAGCGTGCGCTGGCGTTCAGCGGCCTGCCGGTGATGCGAAATCTGTTGCGCGCGAGTGATGTCTGCGACCACCTGGAAGCTTTCGCCGGCTTGTGGCACGCCCTGCAGGCCCAGGACCTCGACCGGGGTGGCCGGCCCAGCTTCAGTCACCGGTTCGCCGCGATCATTGAACATCGCGCGCACTTTGCCAAAGATTTGTCCCACGATAAACGGATCGCCGATGCGCAGGGTGCCTTGCTGCACTAAAGCCGTCGCAACTGCACCTCGGCCGCGATCGAGTTTTGCTTCGAGAACAACGCCGGAGGCAAGGCGAGTCGTGCTGGCCCTCAAGTTCAGAATGTCCGACGTCAGGAGAATAGTTTCCAGCAGGGTCTCCAGGTTCTGGCGTTTTTTCGCGGAAACCTCGACCATCTCAGTCTCGCCACCCCAGGCAACGGGATTGAGACCCTGCTGCGAGAGTTCCTGCCGGACGCGATCGGGATTTGCATCAGGCCGGTCAATCTTATTGATCGCCACGACGATGGGTACACCTGCCGCGCGTGAATGCTCGATCGCTTCGATTGTTTGCGGCATCACACCGTCATCCGCGGCGACCACGAGGACGACGACGTCGGTCGCTTTCGCTCCGCGCGCGCGCATCAACGTGAACGCTTCGTGGCCGGGCGTGTCGAGAAAAACTACCCGCCGTCTTTCATCATGATTGTCCGGACTGGGGACCTCGACGCTGTAGGCGCCGATATGCTGAGTAATGCCGCCGGCTTCGCCGCCGGCGACATTAGTTGCGCGGATCGCATCAAGCAGCGAAGTTTTCCCGTGATCGACGTGACCCATCACGGTGACTACGGGCGCGCGCGGCACTTCGACATCGTCCGCATCAGCGGCAATCAGTTCTTCAAACTCTTCTTCGGCGACCATCTCTTCAAAGGGCACAAAGGTCACGTCATAGCCGAATCTTTCTCCCAGCTCGTGAGCAACGTCGTCATTTAGCGCCTGATTGATGGTGGCAAATACTCCGCGCTGCAAAAGCAGAGTAACGATATCCTTTGGTTTGATGCCGAGCTTTTCCGCGAATTCCTTAACCGTTGATCCTTCTACTAATCGGACCGGTTTTAATTCGCCTGGGACACCTGGCGCTTCGAGACGTCCCGCAATGCGCTCTTCGAGGGTCAGCGTTGGCGGTGGTTGGATAAAGTCGCGATCAAATTTGCCCTTGCCTTCGCCGATGCGCTTCCCGGCGCGAGATGAGCCGCGTCTCGATCGGCGCCGGCCGGCGTCGGGAGGCGGAATGTAAGTGGTCTGCGGAGTGGCTGTTTCGCCCGGCGTGCCGGTGTATTCAACGCGCGCGCGCGTTGCGCGGTCGCGCGATCGATCGCGCGGCGGAGCGACTGGAGGCGGCGCCGGCGCGCGCTCTCCCGGCCGAATGCCGGCGTTAATTGCTGCGGCAGTCGGGCGCAACACACGCACCTGGCGCGAAGGCGCTTTGGCAACATCAGCAGCTTGCGCGGGAAGGGAATCAACAAGCGCGCCGACTTCCACAGTTGCCGGTTGAGCGTCGCTTGGCGCCGCCGCCACGGGAGCAACCGGTTTCTCGGCACGCGCGGCGGGCGCGAGCTTGCGCACGACCCGTGCGGGAGCAGGCTTTGCTGCTTCGGCTTCAGGTACTGGGGCAGGTTCTTCCGCGACGATCGGTTCCGCGACAATGACCGGCTCTTCTTCCGGAGGTGGCGCTTCCTCGACCACGGGGCGCGCGGCCTTCTTTACGACCTTGACGGCGCGTTTGACGGCCGCGTCTTTCTTAGGGAAATACTTGTCGCGAATTTTGTCGGCGACGTCTTTAGGGATGGAGTTGGAAGGAACACTTACGTCGACACCTTCGCGTCGCACCTCTTCGATAAGGCGCTTGGTGTCGATCTTCAGTTCCTTAGCGAGATCGTAAAGTCGTGTTTTCGCGGTTGCTGTCATGCCTCAAAAAGTGGTTGCTACTTCGTCCGCCACCTTCTGAAGCACGCTTCAGAAGCGCCTTGCTGCTGCAGGCGTTGGAGGACGAGCAGACACGCGCCGCGCGCGCCTGCGATTACTTGGCCGCATCATTGGAAGCATCGGTTTCAGATTTTGAATCTGAGATCTCAGAATTGAGATCTTGCTTCTCAGCGTTCCCGGGCGTCGCGGCCACGTTGTCTGATGACGCTGCGAGAACGGACTCTGTTTGTGCTTCAGCTTGTGCATCTGAAGCCTCTTCTTCGACCACACTGCGCGATTCTTCGCGAATCGCTGCTTCGAGATCAGCCACGGCGGTCGACGTGATATCGGGCGCGGGCGTGATTACATCGGGACGGAGATCGCGTCCGGTTTCCTGCAGCGCCAGTTCGTCAGCCGAAATCGGATCAGCTTCGGTAAGGGCGACCGGCTCGGCAGACTCCTGCGCGCGATTGGCCCCAGCCGAAAAAGGTGTTCCGTTTTCAACCGCCTCGTCATAACCCGCGGCGGTCATTTCGTCGTTGGGCTCGACTTCGCCCGCCACAATACTTTCGTCGAATTCAGCCGAGACGGCGTGTTGCTCGCCTGCAATGATCTCAGCGGGTGCTTCTTCCTCCGAGCCTGACTGCAAACTCTTTTCTCGCATTTCAATTACCGCGAGCGCGGCTTTCAAAATGCTTTCGGCCTCGTCCAGGCTGACGTCGAGAAACTCGACCAGGTCATCGACCGAGGTGTTGGCGAGTTCGTCGATGTTGGTAATGTTGTGCTCGGCCAGCGCGTCTGTCTGCTGCTGGGTAACGCCTTCGATCACCGTCAAAGGAACCGGCGCGCCGGAGGCAATCATTGCTCCCATCTGTTCGGCGACTTCGCGTTTCAGCTCTTCCTCGCTGCGAATATCGATGTTCCAGCCGACCAGTTTTGTAGCCAGCCGCACGTTTTGTCCCCGCTTGCCAATCGCCAGGCTTAATTGATCTTCGTTGACAATAACTTCCATCTGGCGGTTTTCAATATCCGTGATACGCACCTGGTTGACCTTCGCCGGCGAGAGCGCATTAGCAGCAAACACTGAAGGTTCTTCGGACCATTCGATGATGTCGATTTTCTCGCCGCGCAATTCGCGAATGATGGCCTGGACGCGCGAGCCTTTCATTCCGACGCACGCGCCGACCGGATCGACGTCGCGTTCATTTGAGACCACGGCAATCTTGGCGCGCTCGCCCGGTTCTCGAACACAGGATTTGATAACGACGGTGCCGTCATAGATTTCCGGCACTTCCATCTCGAATAATCGCTCGAGCAACTCGGGTGAAGTACGCGAAACTTCTATCTGCGGGCCTTTTGATTCTTTCGAAACGTTGGTGATGACGACGCGAATGCGCTCGCCCTGGTTCCACTGCTCGCCGCGTGACTGCTGCGATCGCGGCAGAATGGCTTCCAGGTTGCCGAGATCGACGATCATGTTTCCGCGTTCAAAGCGCTTAACGAAACCATTTACCAATTCGCCTACGCGATCGATATATTGGTCGTAGACATTGGTCCGCACAGCATCGCGGACTTTTTGAAATAGAATCTGCTTAGCGGTTTGCGCGGCAATCCGGCCGAGTTCCTCCATCGGCATCGGCAGCAGCAGAGCATCGCCAACTTCGACGTCGTCGCCGCCAAGTTCGCGCGCTTCATCAATGGAGAGTTCCGTCGAAGGGTTTGCCACTTCGTCAACAACTACTTTTGAAGCTGAGAGTTCGAGGCCGGTTTCCGGTGTCCAGTCGACCTGGATGTCCTCGCCGCCTTTGAACTGTTTCTTCGCGGCCGCGCGCACGGCTTCCTTTACCGCTTCAATCACCAGCTCGCGGTCGATACCCTGTTCCTGACAAAGGGCTTCAATATTTTGGGCAATAGTCGTACTCATCAAGTTCTATTAACGTCGGCTCTTCAACAGCTCGCGATCGCGAACTTCGCGTTCACGGGCTTGCCTGAATTCCTGTTCGACGTCGACCTCGAGATTCGCCTTGGCGACGTCTGCTATTGGCAAGGCCACTCGGCCGCGCGTGCGGTCATCAAGGATCACCTTGCCGTTATCAACTCCGATGATTCGCCCGCGAAAGTTGCGCTGACCGTCCACCGGTATCCGCGCCTTAATCTTTGCGTGCCTTCCCGCGAATCGCTCGTAGTCGGCCGGCGTATACAATCCGCGTTCAAGTCCGGGCGACGAAACCTCGAGCGTGTAGGACGAGTGAATAAGATCCTCTACGTCCAGAATCGTGCCGAGTTGCAGGCTGACGTCGGAACAATCGTCGTGCGTGACTCCGCCTGGTTTGTCAATAAAAACGCGGACTATTGGATTGCCGTCCGGACCGGCGACCTCTGCGTGGACCAGCTCAACTCCGTGGTCGATTGCGACCTGCTCGGCAATTTCGCGCACGCGATCCGCAACCGATTTGACGTCCATGCTGACTGTCGCCCAAAAGAAAAAGTGGGCGCTAACCCACCGGACAAGACATCCGCGCTTCCGAGCAAGCTTGCCATTATAGGGAAAGGAAACTTCATAGGCAAGCCGCCAACCTGACACTACTCAGGGTGGATCATTAATAGGTTTGGGGGGAGGTCGCGGGCCCACTCTTGCCCAAAAAGGTTGAGCCGATCCCGCAAAGCGTGATAAAGAGAGACGCCCCTTGAAAGCTGGTTGTCTGATGAGAGAAGAGACCCGGCTCGCTCCTGCCGTTCATAATCAAGCTCCGTTGACTGAATCCTACGCGGGTAGTTTTCGGTCACTTTCGATCCTGGCGGGCGTTTTCCCCAACACAATTCTGCGCTGGTTAATAGCGTCGTTGATTTTGATTTGGGCTGGCGGCGGGTGCGTTGTCAGCGGTAACCCTCCGGTATTAATCACCGAGTCAACCTCTACGAGGGCGATTGCTCTCGAGTCCGTAAATTTCACGCGGGAACCCTTTATGGCTCTATCGTCTTCGCCATGGAACGCTGACCATCAAACACGCGTGATACTTTTTGCATTGAACCTGCCAACGGGATCCGGTGTAGACAACTCGCTGGTGTCTGCTGATGCGGAAGACGCCACTCATCAGCACTACTCGCTAACGGTCGAGTGTGTGGTTCCCGTTCCTTCGTTCCAGGGACTGAGCGAAGTCGTTGTGAAATTGAGCGACAGTATGGGTAACGCCGGAGATTTGCTGGTGCGCATTACCTACGGCGGGGCAAACAGCAATCGAGTTCGCATTGGCGTCGGGCATGTGGGCAGCGGGCCGCCGGACGATCCCGGCGCTGGCCCGGCTTTAATTCCACCTTATGTTATCAGCGGCTATGTTAGGTTGGCCGGGGCCGGATTTTCCGGAGTGTCAGTCACTCTGGCGGGGGGCGAAGCGCAAACGACTACTACTGATAACAGCGGCTTCTATTCATTTCAGGTGACTACTGCCGGGAACGACTACGCAATAAGTTTTGCGAAAGCGTTTTACGAGTTCAATCCGAAAGTCTGCACCGTGCAGATGTTAACGAGTAACCAATCGATTGGCGACTCGGGCGCGAATCGCCAACTGCTTTCGATTAGTGGTTTTGTCCAGGACGATGAGGGCCAGCCGCTAAACACCGTTGTAGTTACCTTACTGAATGAAACCGGTAGCCCGGTAGCGAATACCACGACCGCCGCTGGCAGCTTCACGTTTTCGAATATACCCGCGGGCTATAATTACACCTTGCGCGCTGCACCGAACAATTTTTTCACCTTTGCTGATCAGACTACAGGTGTCTTAGCGGCGAATACTACGGTTAGCGTGACTGGCGTACGCCGTTCGTATTCGATCCGCGGCCGGGTTGTGGACGCTACCGGACACGGTCTGGGAAATGTAATCGTTAGCTTGAACGATTCGCAGACTCTCACCGGCATGACCGACATTAACGGCAATTACTTATTGACCGGAGTGCCGGCCGGCCGTAGCTATTCAGTAAAGCCTCAGATCGATCAGGACGACTATGTTTTTTCGCCCGCGGCCAGCAGCATAAACAACCTCGACACCGATCAGACCCGGGATTTTACCGGCGCTCTCGCCCCGATTCCGGATCCGGGTTACGTCCTTGAATTTGATGGTTCGCCAAAGACGGTGTTCTCCGGATACTTCTGGGACCCCTATGTCAACCTGGGACATTTTTTCTGGGAGTTCTGGGCCATGCCGGGTAACAACGCAGGCGCCACCTATATGGTGTCCGACGGTTATGGAGGCGCTCATGCATTGCTTTTCGGTGTCGCAAGTTTCAATTCGTATGAGTCAGGACGCTATATCCTGCTTGGTAACATCTTTGATGGTGTTCTTGACATATCGCACGTGACCTATTTCGGCAGCGATCAAGGTCCTGCACCTGGTGAGTGGGCGCACATGGCCGTTGGTTGGGATGGTAGGAACATCATTACCTATTTGAATGGTGTTCCGGTGGGGAAAACTGCATTTGCCGGTCCGCGTCAAACACCGGGTCCCGGGCAAGGTGGCAGCTGGCTTCTGATCGGCGGGTCAGACCATAGCAACTTCGATGGGCGCATTGCCCAGGTTCGTGGTTATGAAAACAGCAATCCGCGCGAAAATCCGGTTAACCCTGCCAGCGTTGAGACAACATTTGCCCCACAAACTGTCTTTGGTGTTGATGGGAACTTTCTTAACTATTATTTCCGACCCGCATCACATATTGCCGATATCTCGCGCGGTTACAACAGCACCTTACACCGGGGCACCCCACGGGGGACAACTGCCGGCATTCTTTACGATTGCGGGAGTTGCCCGCCACCGCAATTCGTAATCGATCCCACAGCTCCGAACTTTGCCGGGGGCACCGCGCCGGCACCGGTTGGTGTGCCGGCGCCACCAGCGGTTCCGCCGCAGGCGATGGTCTTTGATTCTTTCTCACGTGCCAATTCCACGTACACTTTTGGCGGACCAGGGGGCCTCGGTTCGACTGAAGGAGGTACGGCGGGATTAAAGACCTGGCTCGCCAATGCGGCTTCGTCAGGACCGCAGCCGTTTGGAATTTTAAACGGTCGAGGTGTGTTACTCAGCAATGATACGTGTGTGACTTGGGTACCGACGGGTTCGAGCACCGGAAATCTTGATCTTCGCGTGGATAGACATGCAGGAATTTTTGGAAGCGGGCTCGATACGGGTTTGAGTTTTCGCGTGGCTGACCCCCAGAACTATTTCTTCGCCTATACGAGCGGGACCGATCAACCGGCGAGCAGCAGGACGTTAACGGTTGGTTATTATTTGAATGGCCACCGTACGGACATTGCGGCGGGCGTGAGTATGCCGGCCAATTGGACCGCTCTTCGTGTCGTCACGACCAGCGATGGCAACATTGCAGTCTATGCAGATGCATCGCTCGTTTACTCAGGCGCCAGCGACGTCTTGTCAAGCGCGACGGGCGCAGGACTTTACAACGATTCAGCTGGTCTGGGCCTGGTAAATCGCTGGGATAACTTTACGGTATTCGCGGCGCCGCCGCCCGGAAGCCTAATACAACAGCATCAATAATCTTCTTCCAAACCGTGCGCTTGTTCCTGAGACCTAAACGCCTAATTTCGTTTTGACGATTTCGCTTACGGTCCGCCCATCAGCGTTCTTACCAGCCAGCAGAGCCTGCGCGGCTTTCATTACCTTACCCATATCTTTCATTGACGCTGCCCCGGTTTCGCCGATTGCGGCCACTACTGCCTCTTCAATTTCTGCTGTCGAAGCGGCCTTCGGAAGATAGGCTTCAATTACTTCGATCTCCGCGGTTTCCTTTGCCACCAGATCCTGCCGGTTTCCTTTCTCGTACGCTTCGATCGAATCACGCCGTTGTTTGACCAGCGAGCGGAGTAACTTCATCAACTCGTCGTCGTCCAGGGCGCCGCCTTTTTCGATTTCCCGATTCTGCATCGCAGCTTTTACCATCCGCAGCGCGGACGTGCGCGCTCTATCGCTTGCCTTCATCGCCGCGGTCATGTCGGTGATGATTTTGTCTTTCAAGTTCATATTCGCAAACTCTAGCGCATACCGGGAAATTTCACTAAGCTTGCGGCATTTCGTATTCGAAGCCTGACTGTCGGGGACGGCTCAGTTGCAAAAACAGCTCATGCTAACTCGGGCTTCTGACAAGTTAAGGTTAATGATAGACTTCGGGGCCGCAGTAAGTCTCACTCATGCTTTCCCCCAACACTATTCTCCGCGAGCGGTACCGCATCATTCATCAGCTGGGTCACGGCGGTATGGGCGCAGTCTATCAGGCGATGGACGAGAACCTCAGCTGCGTCGTTGCGGTCAAAGAGACTTTCGCTACCACCGACGAACAACGACGCGCATTCAGACGCGAAGCAGAGCTGCTCGCCAACCTTAGTCATCCAACTTTACCCAGAGTCATGGATCACTTCACGTATGGAGAAGGTCAGTTTCTGGTCATGCAGTTTGTGCCCGGCCACGATCTTGCCGAACTGCTGGATTTAAGAGAGCAACCATTTTCACTGCCGAGAGTACTCGATTGGGTAGACCAACTGCTCGATGCACTCGAAGAATTGCATTCATCCAATCCGCCGATCATTCACCGCGACATTAAGCCGTCAAATCTCAAAGTAACGCCGAAAGGCAAAGTACTGCTGCTTGATTTTGGATTGGCGAAGGGCGCCGCAGGCCAAATGTCCACGGCCGGCGCCGACAGTCATGGCAAGAGTGTTTACGGTTACACACCGAATTACGCGCCACTCGAACAGATTCGTGGTGGGGGCACTGATCCGCGCAGCGATCTCTACTCGCTGTCCGCGACGATGTGGACATTGCTGACGGGTCAGGTTCCGCCTGATGCGCTGTCTCGAGTCGCAGAGAAAGAGGAAGGAAATCCCGATCCGCTCCGGCCAGCTCATGAAATTAATCCACAAGTGACCAGGTCTGTCTCTGACGCGCTCGCCCAGGCGATGGCTCTCAATCGCAACCACCGTCCATCAAGTGCCGCAGAGTTGCGCCGCGCTTTGCACCAGTTACACGATGCGAAGCTTGATCAGCCGACGCTGCGCAAACAGCCAAAAGGGCCCGAACCAAGGTCATTACCGGTGCCACCTCAACCGGTGTCCAGCGATCAGCACGTGTCAACAATGCGCGTCGATTCACCTCCGCCAGTGCCCACCCTGGATCGCACGGGTACCTCGTCAACTGCCACGTCGTTCACCGGTGAAGATCATAAGCAAAGGAAGCAAGGGCGGAAGATTGCTTTGATATTAGCGAGTGTCACGGTACTTGCGATCGCGATTGGGTCCGCGATCATCTGGCGATCCTGGATCCGGCCGGAGCCGTCAGGCAAGACCATCGCAGGCGAAACGAAACCGCAACTGCCCGCGAGTAACACTCCGATAGCGCCGGCCGGCATGGTCTATGTTCCCGGTGGCGAGCTCATGATGGGCCGCGATGATGGCGATGAATACGAACGTCCTGCACACAAGGTTACTGTCAAACCGTTTTTCGTGGACATGAACGAAGTCACGCGGCAACAGTATCAGGACTTCGTGAACAAGACGGGTCATGCAGCTCCCGCTAATTGGACGAACAAACATTTTCCGGCCGGCACAGGCAACTGGCCTGTGACCGACGTGACATGGGACGACGCTAACGCTTACGCAAAGTGGGCCGGCAAGCGTCTGCCAAACGAAGAAGAATGGGAATTCACCGCGCGTGGTACTGATGGCCGCCGTTATCCCTGGGGCAATGACTGGAAGACCGGAAACGCTAACGCTGATGATGCGAGCAAGGCGTTGGCGGATGTTGGGACAATGAAAGGCTCATCGCCTTACGGCGTCATGGACATGGTTGGGAACGCCTGGGAGTGGACAGCAACCAGGTTAGCGCCTTATCCCGGCGGACAGCTCTCGAAGCAGATGCCCGGAGACCTACGGGTCATTCGCGGCGGCTCATTCACCGAATCAAAGGATGAAGCGACGACCACGTATCGCCGCGGTTATCCTGCGCGCGGAAACTATGATTACAGCAAGACCGGCTTTCGCTGCGCGAAAGATGTGACGAACGCATCTCAGTAGTGAGGGCAGTGTCAGAAGCTCGCGCGTGAGCAAGGGAGTCAATAGAGAGGTGGGCAGTGAAAATATTTAACCCTGGGTCTGGAACGTTGTTCGTGCGGTTTATGATCTCCACAGCCGCAGTGTTCTTCCTGATAACTCCATCGTCAAGGCCAGCCGCCGCGTTTCCGCAGGGCAAAGGCGGCGAGATCATCGCAAAACCAACGCCCCGGCAACCAACCCGAGTCGTGCCCAAACCGTCGCATGCAAATGCCCCGACGCCGGTAAAAATCGCGAAGGTTGTTGAGCAGACATTTGCCGAGACACTCAATGCGACCGGTGTGGTTTCAGCTATCGAGACCGTAAGCCTTCAGTCGAGAGTCTCCGGAATTCTCGCTAAGATTTCCGTGCTAGAAGGTAGTGCGGTTAAGCGTGGAGACGTGGTCGCTCAAATCGACAACAGCGCCTTCCGCGCAAACGAGACGCAAGCAAGAAAAGCGCTGGAGCAAGCTCAGGCTGAAGCCGCTTCGCTGCCTGCCGGAAGTAGTAAACGTGTGGCGGCTGAAGATGTTGTCAGACAACGAATAGCGCAAGTCAACAACGCCGTTGCTCAACTAGCCGACTGTGATATTTCTTCTCCGGTGGATGGAGTCGTAAGTATTGTGCGCGTGGCCCAGGGTCAAACAGTCGTTGGTGGATCGCCGCTGTTCGACATTGAGCTGACTAACCAACTACTCGTCCACGCGGACATCTCCAACCCTAAAATGTTCGATGTTCAGGTTAAGCAGATCGTGATTCGTGTTGGACAGTCCGCGCGCGTCAGCGATGAGCAGGCGTCTTATCTTGCCCGCGTTGAGAGGGTGACCACCGCGCCCGCCAATCCGAAGCGCATAACTTCAGTCGATCTCAGTCTGGCAAAAAATGGAAAGTTACAGCCGGGTGATCGGCTGCGTGTCGAAATCGATATGGAGCCAACAACCGTAGTGACGGTTCCCAGGGACGCGGTTATAAAGTTGGTGAGAACCAATAAAGTGCTGCTCGTCGAAAATGGCAAAGCGATCGAAAGACTGGTTACCACGGGCGCGTCCGGACCTGACTGGATTGAAATACGTTCGGGAGTTAAGTTGGGACAGAGCGTAATTGTAGATCCGAAAGATCTGCGATCTGGCCAGTCCGTATCAGTCGTTAATTGATCGAGAGCAAATAATGAGCAAGAGGATTGCGACAGCGAGGCTGAAAACTTTTCTGAACGTCGGCCTCATGTTCGCTGCCGTTGCCTTACTCTGTCTGACATTTCCCAGAACCAGCGCAGTGGTTTCGATCCCACAAGGCAAAGGCGGCGAGGTGATCGCCAAGCCAACGCCGACTCCCGCGCCGAAGAAAACGACTCGCAAACGTGCAGGAGCTCGGCCCAGCGGATCCAGTGCCGTTGATGAACTCGCGTTCTGGGAGACGATCAAGAACAGCACCGACCCCGAAGATTTCAAGGCTTACCTGGAGCAGTATCCCAAAGGCAAGTTTGTCACCCTGGCGAAGAATAGATTGAAGACTTTGGAGGGAACGAAGAGTTCGACAAACGCAACTTCGACAAACCGGAATTCAACGAATCCGAGTCCAATGGGTCCAAGCGTGACAAACCCAAGTTCGTCGAACAAGCCAAAGCCCGCGGCTGTCGTGCAAAACAAATTCGGGATCGAGTTCGTTTGGATTCCGCCGGGCAGCTTTATGATGGGAGGGAATGGAATCGCCGATGCGCCGGTTCATCGCGTGAAGATTAATAGAGGATTCTACATGGGCAGATACGAAGTGACGCAGGGGCAATGGCAGGCCGCAATGGGCACCCATGGGAGTATGTTCAAAGGCGAGGATTTGCCCGTCGATTCCGTTTCCTGGAATCGCGCGCAGGAATTCATTGAGCGGTTGAATCAGATGAATGATGGGTACATCTACCGCTTGCCTTCGGAAGCTGAGTGGGAATACGCCTGCCGAGCAGGGACGACCACGAGGTATGCGTTTGGCGATTCGCTCAGTTCTGATCAGGCTAACTTTAACGGAAACTATCCGGATGGGGGAGCGACGAAGGGTGTCTACCGAAAGAAGACGACACCGGTCGGGAGCTTTCAGCCTAACGCGTTTGGTTTATATGACATGCATGGGAATGTTGATGAATGGTGCCAAGATGTGTACCACTACCCCTACGATGGCGCGCCAACCGACGGCAGTGCGTGGGTTACCGGGGGCGACCAAAGGAAACGTGTCATGCGCGGTGGTAATTGGGATGCCGGCGCCCTTCGCGCTGCCTCGGCGAATAGCTGGGCGATGGAGCCCGACTTCGAAGGCGACGTCGGGGTTCGCGTTGTGGCGGTGCCGAGGGAGGCCATTGCTGAATCGCTGCCGACAAATCCAGGATCTACAAATCCCAGTTCGGCGAAGACCGCGACGCCGCCGAATCCGCCTTTGCCGCTGCACAGTTTTGATTTCGTGACTGTAACGCTGGATAAGGACCGCAAATTGAAGAGTCGTGAGACGAAGAACGCACTAGCCTACACGGAAGACCTGGGTAATGGTGTGAAGCTGGAGATGGTGGCGATTCCGCCGGGCGAGTTCATGATGGGTTCGCCAGAAGGCCAGGGCGCGCCGAACGAGCACCCACAGCATCGCGTGCGAATCGCTTACTGGTATTATCTGGGCGAGTTCGAAGTGACGCAGGCGCAATGGCGCGCAGTGATCGGGAACAATCCATCCAGGTTCAAAGACTGCGACGACTGCCCGGTGGAGCAAGTGTCGTGGGATGACGCAGTGGACTTTTGCCGCAAACTTACGACTCACGCTCGGCTTTCCGCCTCAGGAACACCCCGGACATCCGCCTCAGCTTCGGGTTTCGGGTTGTAGAGGCTGCGCGGACTCAGTAGCCTTCGCTCCGCCAGATGGGGTCTTTGCAGTTTCTCCTGTTTCCGACTATGCCGCCCGATGTGCGGAAGGTCTGTGACCTTCCGACAGCTTTCATCTTTGTTTTGGGGCTATGCCCCGAATTTGGGCGGAGCCCAGAAGTTCATTTCATAGATTTCTCCGGAAGGCCAGAGGCCTTCCGCACATCAAGCGGCACAGCCGCAACCTGACTCCTCATGAACCATGCCCATTCGATTGCGCAAGATGTTTTTTCAGATACCGTCCCGTGTGTGATTCTTTCGCTCTTATGATCTCTTCCGGTGTTCCGGTCGCCACAACATACCCACCTGCATCGCCGCCTTCCGGTCCTAAATCAATTATGTAATCGGCAGTCTTGATCACGTCGAGGTTATGCTCGATCACCAGCAAGGATCCTCCCGCGTCAATCAATGCGCGAAAAGCGGCGAGTAGTTTGTTAATGTCGTCGAAGTGCAAGCCGGTAGTCGGTTCGTCAAAGATGAAAAGCGTGCGCGCGCCTGAACGCTTTGCCAGGTGAGCGGCAAGTTTAACGCGTTGGGCCTCGCCTCCGGAGAGCGTCGTCGCGGATTGGCCCAGACGCAAATATCCCAGGCCAACTTCATCCAAAACGCGCAGCTTGTTGGTAATTTTCGACAAGTCGCGAAAGAAAGTCATCGCCTCGTGCACGGTCATCTGGAGCACCTCGTGCACATTTTTTCCGCGATAACGCACGTCGAGGATCTGTTTCTTGAAACGCGTGCCTTTGCATTCTTCACAAATCAATTCTACGTCCGCAAGAAACTGCATTTCGACGGTGACCGTGCCGTCGCCCTGACAAACTTCACAGCGGCCGCCCGGCACGTTGAACGAGAAGTGGGAAGGCTCGAAGCCGCGCGCCTGAGCTTCACGAGTCGATGCGAACGTCTCGCGAATTGCATCGTAAACTTTTATGTAGGTAGCCGGATTCGAACGCGGGGTGCGGCCAATCGGAGATTGATCGACCAGAATCACTTCGTCGATAAATTGCTTGCCTTCCAATTTCTTGAAAGCGCCCACATGACCTTGCCATTCACCGCTCTGTTTTTTGAAACCGGCGTAGATACACTCGTGAATCAGGGTTGATTTTCCTGATCCACTAACACCCGTTACGCAAACCAGCATGTCCAGGGGAATCTCGACATCGATACTCTTCAGATTGTGTTCGCTGGCCCCGCGAATACTGAGCCGCCTCGATTGCAGCGGGCGGCGATGCTTCGGCTCTTTGATTTTCGCATCGCCACGAAGATATCGCGCCGTTAACGAATCAGAATCCTTCAGCAGGCTGGAAAAACTGCCTTCAAATACCAACTGCCCGCCCTGCTCGCCGGCGGCCGGTCCAATATCAAGGATTTGGTCGGCCGCGCGCATCATCTCGGCGTCGTGTTCGACGACCAAAACGGTATTGCCGATGTCGCGCAGATTTTGCAGCAGACCAATCAGCCGGTTGTTGTCCCTCGCGTGTAAACCGATCGATGGTTCATCCAAAACATACAGGGCGCCAACCAGCGACGATCCGAGATTGGTTGCCAGCTGAATTCGCTGCGCTTCGCCGCCCGACAGCGTCGAGCCGAGCCGATCCAGGGTCAGATAATCGAGACCTACTTCAACTAGGAATCGCAGCCGGCGCCGAATCTCATGCAGCACTCGATCAGCGATCGCCGATTGCTCGTCCGAGAGTTTCAGCTTCTCAAAGAAAGCTGCCGCGTTCTTTATCGACAGTGTGCAAACCTGAGGCAAGGTCTTGTCGCCGACACGCACGTCGCACGCTTCCCGGCGCAAACGTCCGCCTTCGCAGTCGGGACACAGCGTGTACCCGCGATACTTCGACAGAAAGACACGCACATGCAATTTGTATTTTTTCGTTTCCAGCCAATCAAAGAAACCGCGCACGCCTTCCCAGTCGCCTTTGCCATTAATCACGGCGCGCTGTTGTGGTTTTGAAAGCTGATTGAACGGGACATTCATGGGAATCCGTTCGGATTTGCAAAACCGCTTAAGTTCTTTCTGGGTCCATTCGTATTGCGGTTTGGTCCATGGCTCTATTGCTCCTTCGCTGAGGCTGAGCCCAGGATTCGGAATCACGAGATCGATGTCCAGGCCGATCGTGTTGCCAAAACCCTGGCAGGTTGGGCACGCCCCGAACGGACTGTTGAAACTGAAAAGGCGCGGCTCAGGACGCGCATAGACTGTCCCGTCGTACTTGCATTCGAAATTTTCCGAGAAGCGCAAACGCTGCGGCTGGGTTCGGTTTGACTCGCCCGCTATCCCGACAGGTCGGGGTTCTGACACTTCGACCAGAGCCTGGCCGTGGCCTTCGCGAAAGCAGGTCTCCAGCGAATCGACCAGTCGCTCGCGCACGTCCGCGCGCGCGACCAGCCGATCGACCATCACGAATACATTTTCAAAGTCGGCACGTTGATAGTCATCCGGGGAAGCAAGGTCGATCTGTTCGCCATTGGACCAAAGTCGGGTGAAACCGCGCTGCATCAAGCTCATAATGTGTGCAGCAATTATGTAAGGCGGCGGCTTGGTGGCGTCGGAAGAAGGCGTTTGCTTGTTCTTCCTCCTCTCGCCCTCTCCGTTCCTTCTGGTTTCCGATTCACCGTTTGTCACCGTCCGCGCTAATCCCGCCGCGGCCGGAAAAAGAACGTAGAACCGGGTGCCCTCAGAGAGCGTGTTGAATATTTCATCCGCCGAAGATTCCGGCGAATCGCAATGCACCTCACGGCCGCACACGCGGCAAATCGTCGTCCCGACGCGAGCATAAAGCAGCCGCAGGTAATCGTAGATTTCAGTTTGGGTGCCGACCGTCGATCGAGGATTGCGCGTCGAATTTTTCTGCCGGATGGCAATCGCGGGGGCGATACCGCGCACCTCATCAACGTCGGGTTTGTCCATTCGCTCGAGGAACTGCCGGGCATAGGCGGAGAGCGATTCGACATAGCGCCGCTGGCCTTCCGCATAGACGGTATCGAAAGCCAGCGACGACTTTCCCGAGCCGCTGACGCCCGTTACTACGGTCATCTGGTTATGCGGAATTGAGAACGAAATGTTCTTAAGGTTATGAACGCGCGCGCCGCGGACTTCGATAGCTTCGTCATTCATGGCCCTGGTAACCGCCGGACTGCACGGTGAAGAATTCGTGCTCTCCGGTAAACGAGCATGATAACCCGATTCTATTTGGAAGCGAAGTACGCAGTCGTATAGAGAATGCGCCGGCGGTTTTGGCAACGGAACGCGGCTAATGCTTCATCCGAAGGAAGTTGCAAATTCGCTCAGGGCGATTACTATAATTCCACAGACCTTCGCAATCCCGGTGGTTTTCTTTGAGAGGGAGCAGAAGATGAAATTCATTTTTGGCGCCGTACCCAGACTAATCGTAATCATGGTTGCCGGCGTATTGTTTTCCAGCGCCGGCGCTTTCGCGCAGCAGACAGCAACTTCAAAGAACCCGGCGCCGCCTATTAGTGGCTCAAGCACTCTGAGTCAGGCTCAGATTGATTCGATCATTAGCGCCGTTACTATTAAGGAAACCCAGTTCCGCCAGGCGCTCAACGAATATGCATTTAAGCGAGATGCGTTGGTGCAGGAGATCGGAATGGGCGGACAAGTAGTCGGCGAATATCATCGAGTGTCGAATTTCACCTTTGACGACAATGGTACTCGGTTTGAAAAAATCAATTTCTTCCCCATGTCGACTCTCCAGGGCGTTTCGATAACGCCCGAGGACCTCGAAGACCTTGGCGGCGTGAATCCGTTCGCGCTCGAAGCGGCAATGATAAATCGCTACAACTTCAAATACGTAGGCAAGGAACGAATTGATGAGCTGGACCTTTACGTCTTTGATGTGACTCCAAAGGTAATGCCGGATCCGAAGAAGACGAAAGACCGGGTTTTTGTCGGCCGCATCTGGGTCGATGATCGCGATCTTCAGATTGTGAAATCGAAAGGCAAGGCTGGTCCCGAAACCAAGACGAACAAGTTTCCTACGGTCGAAACCTGGCGCGAACAGATTGACAACAAGTACTGGTTTCCAACTTACGTCTACGCTGACGACGATCTGGTTTTTGACAATGGCCAGGACGTCCGCATTCGCATGGCGGTGAAATATACCGACTATAAGAAGGGCCACGCGACCGTTATCATCAAGGACATTGGGGAAGCTCCTACGCAAACGGTGAAGCCTGAATCAAAGACGACGCAACCTGTCGGCACGCCGGAGTTCAAGACCATCGAAGGCGGAATCATTAACTCGAGAGCGATTGATTTGCCCGCCCCGAAATATCCGGACGAAGCGAGAAAGAAACACGATTTTGGCGAGGTGCAGGTGCGGGTGCTCGTCGACGAAACGGGTAAAGTGATCTCGGCGGAAGCCATATTTGGACCTGAATCGCTACGAGCGGCAGCCGTTGAAGCAGCCAGGCGAGCAAAGTTTACTCCGGCTAGTGTCGGCAACGAACCAGCCTTGATCTCCGGGGTAATCAAATACGATATCAAGCCGCAGTAAGCTGACAACCGGCACGGTGAGGGATCTCTGCAAGATGCGCGCGTGTCACCTCACCGCCGGGGTGTGACCTTCTCGACGCCTAATTCTTTCATGATCGCGCGCTGCACTTGTTCGACAAGTTTCGTCAGGTCCTCATCGTCTGAAACCCATGATGTTTCAACCGGCTGCATCATTACCATATCGATCGTTCCCGGCCATGCTTCACCGGTTCCTTTGCCCATCAATATGTCGCCATTCTTTAGGGCGATCGGAACGACGGGGACACCGGCTTGAACGGCCATGTGAAAAGCGCCCTTCTTGAAGGGAAGCATTTCACCCGGGCTGGCTCGCGTTCCTTCCGGACAGACACCGAACGAAATTCCGGAACGCAGGCGCTCAGTGGCGATATCCAGCGACTGAACAGCGCGATCCCGATTTGAACGATCGATTGAGATCACGTTCACAAAGCCCATGCCGTAACCGAGAATCGGAGCTTTCAATAACTCCTTCTTGGCGATCATTCCCATGCGCCGTCCGGTGTAGGAAAACAACGGGGCCGCGTCAAGATATGAATAATGATTTGCGACGAACACATATGCCTGGTCTGGATCGAGTAACTCCTCGCCCGTGACTTTCACTTTCACGCCACTCAGTCTTAGCCAGGTGCGCGCGCCCCAGTCAGCGAACGGGTAAACCCAATCGGGCTTGTTCGCCAATCGGGCTATCAGCAGAACCGGCGGCGCCACAATCAGCAGGAGCATGCCCGCCACAAACCATGACCATGCGAACAACAGTTTGCCGATGATTCGCGGCCCGCGCCTTGTGCTAGACTGCGCAGCGGTTTTGGCGGATGAAATCAATTCTTGAGAAGGAATTTCGGAATGCATCTTCGTAGTGTTAGTCAACACAAATCCAATCACATCGAGGCGGTCAGTAAGAGCCTAAGCCGCGCTAGCGGCGAAATGTTTATAGATTCCGCAGCTCTCACCAATGGTCTACCGCGCGAAGTGAAACGCGATGCATTTCATTTCGCGCGGAAAATTTCAGCAGCGATATCAGGCTATAAACATCTCGGGCCTACGGCACTCTTCGTCATCTCAATTTTGACGATAGCGAATCTTGCGACCTTTTCATACACTGCTCAAGCGCAACGCAGAAGCGCACCGCCAGCCTCAGCGAATGCCTCAATTCCGTCACCGCGTTCGGTTCTCGGCTTCAATCCCGGAGACGATCGCACTATTGCCGATTGGAAACAGATTACTGATTACTTCATGCGACTCGACAAAGCCAGCGATCGAGTCCAGGTGCAAACGATCGGAACCTCGACGCTGGGCCGCACGATGATTGTCGCCTTCATCAGCGCGCCCGAGAATATACGGAATCTGGAAAAGTACAAAACAATTCAGGCGCGGCTCGCCGATCCGCGCAAAGCCGCAACTGGTACTGACCGTAATCAATTGATTCACGACGGCAAAACAGTTGTTGTCATTTCATGTTCGATTCACTCGACTGAGATTGTGGCCTCGCAGATGTCCATGCAACTCGCCTATAACCTGGCGAGCGCGAACGATGAAGACACGCTCGCAATTCTGCACAATACGATTTTGATTCTGATTCCTTCGCCGAATCCGGATGGCGTCGACATCGTCGCCAACTATTACCGGAAGACGCTGGGGACGACATCCGAAGGGCGTGATCCGCCTGAGCTTTATCACTACTATGCCGGTCACGACGACAATCGCGATTGGTTCATGCTTGATCTGAAAGAGACAAAGGCCGTCACGCACCTTTTCTGGAAGGAATGGTTCCCGGAAATTGTTTACGACATTCATCAGCAAGGTTCAAACGGCTCGCGATTTTTCGTGCCGCCATTTTATGATCCGCCAAATCCGCACATAGCGCCGCTCCTGCTGCGCCAGGTTGGTTTGATTGGCCATAAGATGGCCGCCGACGTAACCGCCGCGGGCTTCAAAGGAATTCTTACCAACGCGCTTTACGATACATGGTGGCACGGAGGTTTTCGCACCGCGCCGTACTATCACAACTCGATTGGCATTCTTACGGAAGCTGCGAGCGCGCGCATCATGACGCCGGGCAATGTCACCCGCGAACAACTGGCGCGCGGCGGCACCCGAGGCATGCGCTCGCCAATGGAAGCTACCACAAACTTTCCCGAACCCTGGCCCGGCGGGACCTGGCATCCGCGCGATATTTTTCAAATGGAAATGATCGCTTGCCATTCGGTCCTCTCACTGGCGGCTAATTATCGCGAAGATTACTTGCGTAACTTTTATGAACTCGGAAAAGCGGGTCTGGCGCCGATCGCTGAAGGGCAGCCGATTGCCTATACGGTCCCGCCGGGTCAGGGTCTCGATGAGAATGTCGCGAAGATGATTGGGACACTAGTCGATCAAGGCATTGAGGTCTTTCGGCTCGATCAAGAATTGCATGGCTTGCTTGGCCAGCAGGTTTTACACAAGTCCGGTAGCGAAAGCGGCCGCGGCGGTGGAACTCCGGGAATCGCGATTGCGGTTGGAACTCCTCCGGTGCCCCCCGTTGAAATTCCGGCCGGCAGCTACATCATCTTTCTCAATCAACCGTACCGGCAGAATGTCCTGGCGTTGTTCGAGCCGCAAGCTTATCCCGATCGCCTCACGGCGACCGGGGAAGCCGAACGACCTTACGACGTCGCGGGCTGGACGTTGCCGATGCAGATGGGCCTCGAAAGTCTGGCCGTAATGTACATTCGTGAATCTGCCGGCGAGAGACGAATGACTCAGATCAAATCTGAAAACGAGGTGCGCAGTCATCTCGGCCTGGCAGTGTGGACTAATGATAAATCTCCCGTCGCAAATCCAATTAAACCTGGAATCAGAATTGGAATTTACCGGGGCCCGCGCGGAAACATGGACGAAGGCTGGACGCGATATGTTTTTGATTCGTTCAATGCGCCCTACGAATCATTGCATGACGGCGCGATAAATGAAGGGAACCTGCGAAATCACCTCGAGGCGATTGTGCTGCCCTCAGATAGAACTCGCGAACCCGCCGACAGCGACGCCGCTCAAACTGAAGGTGGACGAGGAATCACTGACACAGGCTTCAAAAATCTTGCTCACTTTGTCGAAGATGGCGGGACGCTAATTTGTTTTGACGGATCGTGCGGGTCTTTGATCAGGCAATGGAAATTGCCCCTTAAGAACGTGCTCGAAGGGTTACGCTCTTCTGAGTTCTACTGTCCGGGCTCCATTCTGCGGATGAATGTCGATACTTCGAATCCGATTGGTAAGAGTATGGACCGGGACACGGATGCTTATTTCATCAATAGCTCGGCCTTCGAAGAGACTGATCGCGACCGGGTTCAGGTCATTGCGCGCTACGCAAGTGAAAGTGTGCTGCGGTCCGGGTGGTTGCTGGGTGAAGATAAGATCAAGAACCGGATCGCCCTGGCCGAAGTCGAAATGGGGAAAGGGCGCCTCGTGCTTTTCGCCTTCCGCCCTCAGCATCGCGGCCAAACCTGGGGTACTTTTCCATTTATTTGGAACGCGATAAACCTGGGGCATTAGCTCTTAATGCGGCCGGGCTGGTGCCCCGGTCGAACCAGCCCCGGCAGGCGTTGCTCAAAAGCAACCAGAGTGGTATCTTCACCACGTTAGAATTAACTCTCTCCGTTTGTCTCTCCCGACGAAACTCAAATAGGCGGTGATGCGGGTTCTTGCGTGCGACAGAACCCGAAGCATCTCTTTCGGAATATTCGCATCAAAGAACTGACGTTCAAGGTTGTACTCGGGAACGGTCCCGCTGGTCCTCTTCCGAAGCCTTAATCGCGAAAATGGTGGCAGGAGTTCCAATCATGAAAAAACTCTCAGTTTTCATTCTCAGCTTCTCTTTTACAGTCTTAACAATTCAAAGTGTCCAGGCGCAGTCGCGTGCGCGCCGGGTCGGCCAGAACCCTCCGCCGCAGACTGATCCGTCGACTCAGCAACAGCCGCAGGATCAATCGGACGAAACATCTACGCCGGCCAAGCCTTCGCGGCCCCCGGTGTTGGGCGGCGCGACTCGGGATCCGAATGAGCAAAAACCCACGGCAACTTCGCCGCAAAAAAGCGGTCCCGAGGAAATCGGCCAGGGTGATATCATCCGCGTCAACACGACGCTTGTCAGTCTTCCCGTCAGCGTGATGGATCGCGATGGCAAGTATGTTCCTAACCTGCGAAAGGAAGATTTTCGCGTCTGGGAAAATGGCGAGGAACAGCAGGTCGCCTATTTTGCTTCGGTCGAGAAGCCTTTCACGGTCGCGCTGATGTTGGACACCAGCGGCTCAACCCAGGAGAAACTCCGCGACATTCAGGATGCTGCCATGACCTTTGTCGAACAACTTCGGCCGGATGATCGCGTTATGGTGGTTTCTTTCGATGACAAGATTCGCATTCTCGCGCAACCGACAAACGATCGTTACCTGGTGCGCGGCGCGATTGATCAAGTCAGGCCCGGTTCCGGTACTCGCCTGTACGATGCGGTCGATCAGGTGATCAATCAGTATTTGGTTCGCATCGAGGGGCGCAAGGCGATCGTTTTGTTTACTGACGGCGTCGACACCACCAGCAAGCACGCCAGTTATGAAAGCACGGTGCGCGAAGCTGAAGAGCTTGACGCGTTGATTTATCCCGTTGAATTCGACACGTACTCCGACATGTGGGGATTGCCTGGTGGGTCGGGCCGCGGTGGAAATTATCCGGGAGGTGGTGGATATCCTGGCAGGCGCAGCGGTGGCGGGGGCCTGGGCGGTATCCTGGGAGGGATTATTCTCGGAGGCGGATATCCTGGTGGGGGATATCCCGGCGGTGGTGGTTATCCCGGCGGCCGAGGAGGTTATCCCGGCGGGCGCGGCGGCGGCGGTTATCCCCGCGGATCAGGAACCAGTCGGGAAGAATACGAACGTGGGGATCGGTACCTCAACGATCTGGCTCGCGTAAGCGGCGCGCGGCTTTACAACGCCGACGCACAGAATCTCAATTACTCGTTCCAGCAGGTGGCGGAGGAACTGCGTCGTCAATACAGCATTGGTTATTACCCGAAGAAATCGCCCCAGGCCGGCGAGCGAAGATCCATCAAGGTGCGCACGAACAGACCGGAATTAGTCGTGCGCGCGCGCGACAGTTACGTTTTTCAACAGAGCGCAAACACAAACGCGCAAGCTCAAACGCAACCTGGCCAGCAACCAAAACCGCCGGTTTTGAAGAAGGAATTGAAAGGAACTTTTTGAGATGCGTACAGAGCCGCTTGCGATATCAGGCGAGTGGATCTAGAAGGTGCAGAACGCGAGGCGTCGGCGTTCTGTACCTTTCTCACACGACCATCCCATCGGGAATTGATCCGTTCTTGGGAATAATCACAATTCGATCGCGAATATAGTAGCTGCCGCCCGGGCCATCGACATTTTCCACGCCGGCCTCGTTCAATATTTTCACGTTTGCGCCGATGCGCGCGTTCTTGTCGATGATTGCTCGCCGAATAATCGTCCCTTCGCCAATCCCAATCCACGGCCTGCCGGCGCCGCGATCTGCCTGCATGTCTTCCAGCGTTTGATAATAATCCGCGCCCATCATATAGGACGCTTCAATCTTAGCCCCGGCACTCACGCGACTGCGCAAGCCGATTAATGACCGGCTGATCGTCGCGCCGCTGATAATGCAGCCGTCACTGACGATCGAATCGCTGATTTCCGCCTTATCGATCTTTGATGGCGGCAAATACCGCGCCCGCGTAAACATCGGGGCTTCCGCGTCATAGAGATTAAATGCCGGAATGGCAGAGGTCATATCCAGGTTGGCTTTATAAAAAGCTCCAATCGTTCCAATGTCTTCCCAGTATCCATTGAAAAGATAGGCCTGGACGTTGTATCTGCCGATCGCGTTGGGAATTACTTCGCGGCCGAAATCCAACTGCGATGTCTCTTCGCGCAGCAGTTGCTCAAGCCGTTCATATTTGAAAACATAAATTCCCATCGAAGCGAGAAAAGGGCGCAATCGCGCGTCTTCTTCGGTCAAGCCGAGCGCGGTCGTATCAACACGCATTGCCTCAAGCTGATCGTCTTTCGGTTTTTCGCGAAACTCGATAATCCGGCCATCGCTATCGGTCTTCAGCACGCCAAATTCACCGGCGCCTTGCGCCGCGACTGGGATTACAGAGATTGTGAGGTCGGCGTCCGTCTCATAATGCCGCGCGAGAAATTTTCGATAATCCATGCGATACAGATGATCGCCCGAAAGAATCAACAGGGTGTCGATGCGCCAGTCGCGAATGTGCGGCAACACCTGGCGCACCGCGTCGGCAGTTCCCTGGAACCATTCGGGACTTTCAGGCGTTTGCTCGGCGGCGAGAATCTCTACAAATCCGTCGGCAAAAGGCGAGAAGCGATAGGTGGTCGCGATGTGCCGGTTGAGCGAAGCCGAATTGAACTGCGTCAACACAAACATCCGGATCACGTCTGAGTTGATGCAATTCGAAATCGGCACATCAACCAGACGGTATTTGCCTCCCAGCGGCACCGCCGGTTTCGAGCGCTGCGCGGTGAGCGGAAACAGACGCTTGCCGGCGCCGCCACCGAGAATTACGGCCAAAAGATTGTGCTTGTCGGACATTGGAACTGCGGCGAGGATATAGCTCCAGCCGGTAGTGGATCAAGGCGAAGGATCGCCATTCCGCTTCGCGACTAAAAGGTCAGGAAGCTCTTCTGGCAAAATACCCTGGGCGATAACGAAGCCTCAACTGTTCCTTGCGCAACTCGGGATTTACGACTTCGATAGCCATCTTGCGATAACCACCGTCATGTTTCTTGTTCGTCGATGAATACGCCAGCAGATATTGCGAACGTAACTCTTCCTCGATTTGCGCGAACGCCGCTTTCAAGTCGTCTTCCTTTTTCGGAAAGAACGCGCGACCGCCGGTGCGCTCGGCGATTTTGTTGAGCCCGCCCTTGTCCACGCCTTCATACCGTTTATCGCCGATCCCGATCGCGTAAACAACTGCGTCAGCTTGGATCGCTTCATCGATTGCCTGGTTGCGTTCGAGGCGGCTGCTCGTGTCCTGACCATCGGTTAACAGGATAACCGCGCGTCGGCGCTGGCCCTCGACCGGCGCCAGAACGTTTCGCGAAGTAAGCGCGACCGCGTCCCAGATCGCCGTCGATCCTTCTTCGGGCGGTGGAGTACCGCCCGGGCGAGAGGCAATGCCGGGGATTACGGGCCCTGATCCCAGATACGATGGTTCAGCTACTTCAACGCTCTCGAGGGCGCGATAAACCCGGAGCAGATCATTCGTCAGTGGCTGTTCGAGATGCGCGTAGCCTTCGAAGGGAATAATGGCAGCCTGATCCTTGTTTGATCGAATTACGCTTTCAATGAAGGTGCGGGCCGCGGCCTTTTCGTCAGGTAACGTGCGCTCTTCCGAGATGCTTACATCGATGAGAAAGGCGATGGAAAGCGGCCGATCAGTTTCCCGCTGAAAGGTAAAAAGAGTTTGGGGCACGCCGTCTTCGAGGACGCGGATATCTTCCTGCCGCAGGGTCGTGATAAAGCGGTTGTTTTTGTCGGTGGCGTTGAAGAGAAGATTCGTGAGGTCGGTTTCAGTGCGGATTACTTCGTCCTGATCGGCGGGTTTTTGCGCCGACACAGCCGGGCCAAGCGCGAGGCAGCAGAGAACAATGAAAATTGAAAATTGAAAAATGCAAAATTCAAATTGCCTGCCGGTTTTACCGGGCGACTGTAGACAAATCAATTTCCAATTTCCAGTTTTCAATTTGCAATTTATTAAGATTGAAGTTCCGGGGAATTAGTATCGAACCGGAGAGCCGCCGTTGCTTTTGACCCCGGCAGCTTCCTGAGCGATCTTGACGCCCACGCTGGCCCCGATGCGCGTGGCGCCGGCTTCAACCATCGCGCGAGCGTCAGCCATGCTCTTGACGCCGCCTGATGCCTTCACCCCCAGTTCGCGCCCCACGACGCGACGCATCAACGCGACATCCGCCACGGTGGCCCCGCCCTTGGAAAATCCGGTTGAAGTTTTGACGAAATCCGCTCCAGCTTTTTTGGCCGCCTCGCAGGCGCGGATTTTTTCATCCTCTGTCAACAACGCAGTTTCAATGATTACTTTGCAAGTGACGCCGTATTCATGTGCCACCTCGACGACTGAATGAATATCGTGTTCGACCAAACAATCGTCCCCGCTCTTTAGTGCTCCTATGTTGATAACCATATCAACTTCGTGTGCGCCGTCCATTATTGCGCGGCGCGCTTCATAAGCTTTCACGTCCGGCAAAGTTGCGCCCAGCGGAAATCCGATCACGGTACAGACAGGGACGCCGCTGCCCTGCAGGTTACATGCAGACGCGCGCACCCACGTTGGGTTCACGCAGACTGAAGCGAAATGATAATGCGCGGCTTCCTCACAGAGGCGCTTGATTTCGCTTTCGGTTGCGTCGGGTTTTAAGAGCGTGTGATCGATCAGGCTTGCCCAGTCGCGCGCCGAAGCTGTCTGTCCCAACACGAGCCCAATACGCGACGCGCCGGCATCCACCACACGGTTCATTCGTTCCGGGCAGCGATGAAAGCATTCAGATGTGCAGCCGCACATTTTTGCCTGGTCGGCAACTTCGCCATTCAAGCGGGCGTAGATGACGTCGGTAATTTGCTCGACCAGTTGCTCGAAATCGCCGTTGTTTGAATAGGGCATGCCAGTTGATGTCGGCCCAATTGCCGAGCCTCAAACGCATTTTAGCACGGAGACTGATGAGGAGCGGATAAGGAGCCGGGCTGTTCGGAGTACCGCCTTCAGGCGGTCTTCTAATGAGAGGCATCCGCCTAAAGGCGGGACTCCAAACCATCAAGGCGGGACTCAAAACTCTCAACGCTGGTATTGCCGCTCGATCGCTTCGATCTTGCTTACCCGTTTGCGATGGCGATCTTCGGTGATCTCAGTTGAGAGCCAGGCGCGGACAATTTCACGCATGTCAGCGGTGGAAATGGTTTTGCTGCCCAGCGTTAGTACGTTCGCGTCATTATGTTCGCGAGAGTTGCGCGCAACATCTACGGAGTAGCAGGCAGCGGCGCGCACGCCCGGAACCTTGTTGGCGGTCATAGCTGAACCAACTCCAGCGCCGTCGATCACGATGCCAAAATCCGCCGAGCCGTCGGCGACCGCGCGCGCGACGGCGTGCGCAAAGTCCGGGTAATCGACTGCGCTTTCGGAGTTGGTGCCAAAGTCATGAACTCGATGGCCCAGTTCCGTCAGGAAGTTCTTAAGTTCTTCCTTCATCGGAAAACCGCCGTGATCCGCGCCCACGGCGACGACTTTGCTTTGCTTCGAACCGGTGCGCGATACGCGCCTGACGATCTCAATGCCGCGATCGTTAATCATGTCAGCGGCGAGCGGAGTTAGTCGCGCGCTTTCGGCTATGCGCAACACTGCACCGCGTTCCAGACCGCGAACATCGTCTTCGGTGATTATGAGCTTTGCCGATTCGTCCCGTGTGAGGTTGCTGCCGCGAGGCGCCGAGGATGCTGACTTGTTTAGCGACGGGTTATCGCCCGCCGGAATGGGCGAGGGCTCAGATTCAGAAGGCATCGCTTTGCTCAAAACGTCGCGCACGAGCGCGCGCACTCGATCTCTCGTTGCTTCGTCAGCCATGAATAAATCTTAATGTTTAGAAGCGAGCTGCCGCCCGCTTTTCGTCGGGCTGTAGCCCGACTCTAAACAGAATGCGCCATATTAGGCGAGCGATCCGTCCCGCAAATCCAGTAGCCGGCCGGCACTCGCCGTTATCTTACCGTCGCGCACGGTAAAATCGATGCGCCCTACGTAAATTCCGCTCTTGCCGACCTGGAAAATAATCGTGTCGCTACCGGAAGGCGTTTTTTGTAACACAGGCTTTTGCATGAAAGTATGCGTGTGGCCGCTGGCGATGAAATCGATACCGTCAACCTGCGCCGCTAATTGCGAGTCACCAATTTGCTTCTCTCTGGGATTCTCATAATAGCCGAGATGTGACATGCCGACGACGAGCGAGCAACGCTCCTGTTCTCTCAGAAGCTTGACGACTCCGCGAGTCATGCGAACCGGATCGAGATACTTCACGCCTTTAAAATTCTCCGGAGTAATCAAACCTTCCGGACTGATGCCGAGTCCGAACAAACCAATTTTGATGCCGCCAACCACCCGCACAAGGTACGGCTTCACCCGAGCCTCCAGAGCCGTTCCGCGCAAATCGTAGTTAGTCGAAACAATGTCAAAGTTGGCGAACTTCAGCGCGGCCGCCAGATCGTCGACGCCATTATCGAAATCATGATTGCCGAGCGTGCCGGCATCGTAGCCAATCAACGACATCGACTTGTATTCAACTTCGCCTTTGTAAAAATTGAAGTAAGGAGTGCCCTGAAAAACGTCGCCGGCATCGATTAAAAGGGTATTAGGGTTTTCTTTCCGGACGCGTTTCACAAGCGTCGCGCGCCGGGCCACGCCGCCTTTGTTGGGATAATCCTTATCATTGTCGGGCAGCGGATCAATCTGCGAGTGAGTATCGTTTGTGTGCAGAATTGTAATTAATGTTTCTCCGGCGAAGGGCCGAAGCAGGGGAGCCGCGAGTGAAGCAGCTGGTGCAGGCAGGTGTAAGACGGAAGACGATCGCACCAGCGGAACTGACAAACCGGCAATCGCGGCCGTTCTCAGAAAATCTCTTCGTGTTGGCATGAAATTCAATTGCCAGGTCTTAACCGGCACACGCGCTCGCCCCGCTACCCCCACAGGTCGAGGTCCTGAGATTATCTCGGTGGTGCTTCGCCACTCATGACTGAATTAGCTTTGTCCAACACATAGCGGCTATCAGGTTCAGCCCTAATCGGGTGCCCGGCCGCCGTCTCCGCCTTTACATAATTCATAATCGTGTCGCGTAAGGTAATGCCGAGCGGGCGGATGTTCCTCCCTTCATGCAGCGTGGCGTACGATCCGCCTCCGCGGTTGATCAGGTAGTCAATCGTAACCACTGTATAGGTCATCGTCGGAGTAATCGGCAAATCGTGATATTGTTGATCGAAGATTCGAGCCGATTCAAGCTCGGCTTTTTTCTCCGCATTGATCCGATAATTGATAATCGCCCCCGATTGAGCGTCGCGCCTCGAAGTCACGGAAGCCAACAGGCTCATTAGTTGTTCGCCATTCAGGTCTACCATCACCAGGGCGTTTTCGAACGGAAGCAACTCAAAGATGTCGCGCGCGCGCAAGTCTCCCTCGGCCAGGTTGCTGCGTCGCAGTCCGCCGCCGTTAACCACCGCCAGATCCACCGGGCGTTTCAGAGCCCGTGACGCTTCAGCGCGCATTGCGTCACTCACAAAATTACCCAGCGAACCCGCCCCCATTCCGCCTTTTCGCAGTTCGCCTTTCACTGTCCCGATGACAGTGTCGAGCGCGCGCACCTTTGGGCTGTAGCCCTCAAGCATTTTGTCGACCGCTGGGTCATCGGCGATAGAAGCGTCGACCAGCCTTTCGCTCGCGTGCGCATTTACATCTTTGCTGGTGGAAGGAGCCGGCGCGGGCTGCTGAGCTTTGCCGTAACTCGCAGTTAAGGCGAGCGTCAGCGCAATCAGTAGTGAGAGGCGGAGAGTGGTGGCAATTAGGCGAACAGATCCGTTCATGATGATTTCCGAAAGGGCATTGCGGCCGAAGACAAAAATATAACAGGTCAATAGTCGTCCAGGAATTGACCTGCGGAGAGAGCTTCAATAGTATCTCGGAATCTTAGCGAAAGGAAGAGAAACGCCTTGGCGACATCACCGGCAAAAGTTATGTCTGAGATTACTAATCCAAACCTCGAGACGCTGATCAGCGCAGACGCGATTAGGGCGCGCGTCAAAGAACTTGGCGCTCAGATCTCGCATGATTACGCCGGGCGCAATCCGCTCTTGATTGGAGTGCTGAAGGGCGCATTCATGTTCCTCAGCGATCTGATGCGGGCGATTGAGATTCCGCTGGGCATCGAGTTCATTGCCATCTCGAGTTATGGCGCTGAGATGCGGACCTCGGGCGAAGTGCGGATTCTAAAGGATCTCGACGTGGCGATCGAAGGGCGGCACATTCTGGTGGTAGAGGATATTGTCGATACCGGTTTGACGCTTTCATATCTGCTGGCGAACCTGAAATCACGCGGCGCTGAGACCGTGAAGCTTGCGGCGTTGCTCGACAAATATGAACGCCGCGAAAAAGACGTGCCGATTGATTACTTGGGCTTCCAGATTCCCGACAAGTTCGTGGTCGGCTACGGACTGGACTTCGCTGAGCGCTATCGAAACCTTCCTTACATCGCGGTGCTCAAGAATCCGGAGGAAGCACAGTTGGGATTGCCGATGAAAGCGGCTTCTCCCCAGGGCTGATCCGGGTAAACTCTTAGTGTCCGCGCGAACGACGGCGCCACAACACAATCCTTAAGAGTTTCAAGCAATCCATTTCAACGGAAGACGCGTTACGGCCGCCGCGTATGTTCGTTTCGCAGGCCAGAAAGACCAGCCTCGCGAGCAAAAGAGGAATGCTCTGTGATAACCACGTCACTTTCCATCGCTAGACTATTCTCTTTCGGAGTCGCGGGCGTCGCGGAGACCGAGGGTTGTTTGATTTTCTGGATTGAATAAGGAAGGAGAGAATGATGTCAGGCTTCATAGAACGAAGCGAATGGAAAAATTTTCTGGGCGGGTTCAGCAAGCGCAATCAATTGCGGCCGACTCACCTTGAAGTCATCGGCGAGGTCGGCGCGCAGGAAGCGGAGGTGTTTCTTCCCTTCGTCGGCGTCGATTTTGAATCGAAAGGCAGCATGAAGGGCAGCGTTGAAATTGCACTCGGTGGCGAAACCGCAGCCGAGGAAAGACAGTTGACGCATCTGGTCACCAACGTGGAGCGCATCGCGCCGATCGTCGGCCTCAACGGCGTCGAGGACGGCCTGGGGATCGAAGACCGGGACGGAGTGAAGACGCTGTTGCGCTTTGAGACATTACCCGAGATCGAAGACGGGAAGTCAACGCTGCGAAGTGGTAAAGTGCGATTTCACTGACGACGCGTCATATTTCTGATCGAGGTATTAGGAACTGATCTCCGTCAGAAAACTTTTACCTGCGCCAAGCTTCAATCCGAAGTTGGCGGCGATTGTATAACCGATGTCGGCGAGCGATGACCGCGTGCCCAGGTCAACGCCCTGACGCGCGCCTTTGCCGAACACCAGCAGCGGCGCGTATTCACGTGTGTGGTCGGTGCCCGGATAGGTGGGATCGTTACCGTGGTCGGCCGTAATGATTACCAGATCGTCATCGGCCATCGCGTTTTCAATTTCAGGCCAACGCGAATCGAAATGCTCAAGCGCGCGCGCATAGCCTTCGGTGTCGCGACGATGTCCGTACAGCATGTCGAAATCGACGAGGTTCGAAAAGATTAGCCCCCGCATCTTGTCCTGCAGAGCGCGGATCGTTTGATCAATCGATTGTTCGTTATTCTTCGCGGTAAGATCCTGAGTCACGCCGGTTGAATCGTAAATCGATGCGATCTTGCCGATGCAAACCACGTCCAATCCGTTTTCACTTAACAGAGGCAAGAGGTTTTCGCGTGGCGGCGGCACGGCGTAATCGTGACGATTCTCTGTCCGGTAGAACGATCCCGGTTCGCCCAGAAACGGCCGCGCAATGACGCGGCCGACTTCATCTTCGCCACGAAGAATGCCGCGCGCGATCTCGCTAATCTTGTAGAGGCTTACCAAGGGAATTACTTCTTCATGTGCGGCGATTTGAAATACTGAATCGGCGGATGTGTAAATGATTGGCTTGCCGGTATTGACGTGTTCTTCACCCAACTGTTTGATGATTTCAGTACCGCTTGCCGGAATGTTGCCGAGAACTCCGGGCAAGTGCGTCCTGCTGACAAACTGATCAATGATCGATTGCGGAAAACCGTTCGGATAAGTGGGGAACGCGCGCTCCAAAATAATTCCGGCCATCTCCCAATGACCGGTGGTCGTGTCTTTGCCGTTTGATTTGAGCGCGCACTTGCCATAGTTGCCGCGCGCTTTTTCGACAGCCGCGACACCCGACAAAGGACGAATATTCCCTAGACCGAGACTTTGCAGATTGGGCAGACTCAATTGCCGCGATTCGCAAATATGTCCGAAGGTATCTGAACCGGCATCACCCCAATCAGGCGCATCAGGCATCGCGCCGATACCGGCGCCGTCGAGAACGATTAGCGCGATTCGACTGAAGGGGTTATTCGGCATCCATTGCGGGCAGTGCTTTGAACTTTGTTCTTTGTGCTTCGTATTTCACTGACCACTGACCACTGACCACTGACCACTGACCACTGACCACTGACCACTGACCACTGACCACTGACCACTGACCACTGACCACCGTCTACGGCTTCGGCGCATAGTATCCTTCGCGCGCACGCACCTGCGCGTCCTTGACGCCGCGCAGCTCCACGCGAATTTGCCGGAACTTGCCATCGCGGGTTTTGTTCGCTGGGTAATAACTGAGGCTGTATTGCTTGCCGATTTCGTCGGCAACTTGTCCAAACGCGGCGCGAGCTTCCTGCAAAGTAGCCGCCGAGAAATTTTTGCCGCCTGTTCCTTTTGCCAGGTCATCCATTTCACGTCGCGCCAGATTGTAAAGTTGGCGGCTGATGTCCATCCTTTCAAAGGCGCCCATCCGGCAGAAATCCTGATAGTCTTCCTTCTGCGCTTTAGGCACGAAGATCTGGCGAAAGCGTTCGAGTTGTTTCGCCGACAAACTCAACCGTCCATCATCCTGACAATCCTTCAAGAGACGATCCTCGACATAGTCCTCGGTGCTCACCTGGATGAAGTAACAGGCTATGCCAGAGCGCGCCAGGCTCGCTCGGGCATCCTGAAAGCCAGTATCGCTATTCGAATCGACACCGTCGGTTAAAGCCACCACGGCCCTTCGCCCTCGAACTTCTTCGCGCGGTTGATCGCCGAAGACCTGATTGGCAATACGACCCAGGCCGTCGTAAAACGGAGTACCGTTGCTGGTTCCGATGCCGGCGATCGCGGTGCCGAGAGTTTTGCGGTCATCGGTGAGCGTAGACAGGATATCGACCACCGCCACGTTTGCTCCCCCGCGTTGCTTGTTCTTGAAAGCAACGATCGCCACGCGATCACCGGGACGCAGGGCGCTGACGAAGGCATTCGCCGCCTCGCGAATCAACCCCAGTTCATCGCGCGTCGATCCGGAAGTATCAAGCAGGAGGGCAATTTCGAAAGGCGCTTCGGTGGTAGCAAAGTTACTGACACTTTGCGGCTTGCCGTCTTCAAAGAGCAGGAAATTCTTCGCGTGCAAACCGCTAACCGGGTGGCCTGTTAGATCGGTGACTACTGCCGGCACAGTGACGAGTTGGGTGTCGACGCGCACGACATCGCCTTCACCGATCTCTTCACCGGCAGCCCCGGCAGACTGGTTTGAGTTTGTATTGCTTTGCGTCCCGTTCGATGTTTGGGTCGTGCCCACGCGGCGCGGTCTTTGCTGATTACTCTGCTGCGGTTCCTGAGTCGTTGCGTGATTTCCAAAACCGATTATTGCGAAGAAAGGAAGCGCGAGGACGAGACCACTTCGCCGCCAGATTGCTTTGGCTTGAATATGCATGATCGATTTGAGCAGAACCGGTCTGGGGTTGACTAAATATAATCTCAAAATCTGATTAGACCAAAGCTGGCATGCGCATCTTGCGCGTAGTCCGGCGGCTGGCCCTCGGCCCACTCTTCATTTGGAAAGGACTGCGGCCGCCGGTAGTGACCGAAAAGTGTGTTGCTGCGAACCAGATTCGTGCGGAATCTTCGAGACTATTAATCTCATTAACACCTCGCTTCAGGGAGGTGCAGACCGCTCAGCAATCCTTATTCAACCGATTCAAGGTTTTCGGGCGAAGGAAGCCGTTAAAACGGCTCGATAATCCTGTTCTCGCCGTTGGCCACCTCGCTGAAGGAGGTGTTAATCAGAGATCGGCTCCGTCGCCTTTTGAGCTGAACCACCAAGTTACCAAGTTTAAGACACTTCCCGCCGAGTCTTGTTCTTGACACACTCGCGCGCTTTCCTTAGGATCACACTTCGTTGTGGCAACTTTAGTTGCATTGATTTTTGAAAAGCGGGCACGTATGTCAATGGTAGACGGCTTCCCTTACAAGGAAGAGGTTGGGGGTTCGAGTCCCTCCGCGCCCACCAAAGAGGCAGAGGTCAGGGATCAGAAGTCAGAGGTCAGATAAGCAAATTTAGCTGACCTCTGATATCTGACCTCTGACATCTGCTCTTTACCCGGAGTCGTAGTTCAGTTGGTTAGAACGCCGGCCTGTCACGTCGGAGGTCGCGGGTTCGAGTCCCGTCGGCTCCGCCATTTATCAATGACTTACGGCTACTGACATGCTCTCTTTTAGAGGGTGTGTCAGTAGGTGAGTCAGTAACTTCTCCTCCTAATTCACCGGCAATTAATTCGACAGTTTGTTGTTTCAGAGCAGGGAAGAGGTGTTCGTACCTCCTGAGTTCCCGGCTCTTGTGTCCTGTCATCTTGGCAATGATCGCTTCTGGAATTCCTTTCAGGAAGAGAGTCGTTGCCGCGAAGTGATCTTGGCCCCTTGGGATTAAGAACGATGAATTGGCCATTCTCCGCTTGGTACGTGTTGTTTGGTGGAGTGAAAGCAGTTGCATTCGCAGCCTTCATTTCGGCTTCGTCCTTATACCAGATTGGGCGACCAGTTTGATTACCATCGTTGTCGGTGACTCGTCCCCAAATCAGGCCATATGGATCGATGAATGCTAAAGGATTATCGACGTACTGCACCGCGTGTTTCACAAAGCCATAATTAAGGGACCAGTCACAGGAGCAAAGGTGACCAAACCATGAAACGCCGAAGTGCGAGTCGTCTCGAATCCCTTTTGGCACAAGATAGTACTAACATCTTGGCCAAACAATCGTTATTGGCATTGCGCGACGCTTTGTCTGTTCTGGAGCAATCCACCGGCCCGCTTCCTATCCATCACGTTCGTCGCGTTTACACCCGCCGAGCCAAACTAAATGCTCGTAAACACGTTGGTGGTGTTAGAGGATTTGGCCGACTCATAAAAAGTCTGAACGCAACACCAGAAAAAGCGATTGAGATATACGCTATACGTTTGGCTAACGAGGTCTTCTCTGTTTTCACTAATCCATCCCTCACGACCTTGATAGGCATCTTGATCTCCAAGAGCGATTTCTCTTAACGGACGCGCGATCCGTGTGGAGGTGACAGCGGCGGGTTCTTTGAAAACCGAAATAAAGCTCTCGCGGACGCGTGAGGTGAGGAGTCACTGCGTCTTCTAACTCCCGTTCGGTGAGGAACTGTTTGCCTATACGGGCGGCCGAACACCAGCGCAGGGCTACAGCGCAAGCGACGGGGTGCGGCAGCAGTTCACCCAAAAAGAACGGGACAATGAGACAGGGCTCGATTATTTCCTGGCTAGATATTACACGAGCGGTCAAGGAAGGTTTACAAGCGCCGACTCTTGGGAGGGTCGAATGTCTAACCCTCAAACACTGAATCTCTATTCCTACGTTCGGAATAATCCGCTCAAGTATGTAGATCCTTTCGGCCATCAAGACGAGCTGCACAAAAAGAAAGGTAAGAAGGGTGATGACGCAACCGACCCCATCATTGATCCAAGTTCGGTAAAGAATCCAGGAATTTCGGTAAAAATCATCCTTCTTGGTCCGGTGTCGGAACTGCACGAACGTAGCTCTTCTAGTAGCAACGCTCTTTCGATGATCATGGGTATGTTTTTCTCACGACCCGTGACAATTATGAGCGCGCACCTGCCGCCAGGCTCTTGGGCGGCGAAACATCAATTGGTCCCTGATCCGTATGCTGCCGTGGGCGGCGGAATATTTGAAGAGGGCGCGGAAGCGGCAGGGGGAATCATTATGAAGGTCTTTGGTTGGCTCTTCACTAAGGAGGTGGCCGAAGAGACCGGGGTTCATTTAACCGAAACCCTACTAAAACCTGGTGGAATATTAATCGGCAAGGCTGGAACGAATGCCTCGATTAGGGAAGTGAACGGAGGTGTTGAAGCGGCGGAAACACTGTTCAGCAACTTAACCAAGGGTGGCGAAGTTATGACAAATCCAAATTACCCAGGGACTCTAATAAAAATGCAAGATGGTCAGGTGTTTGGGCTAAGAACGATTATGAGCAGAAGTCCTGGGACGGCAGCCACGATAGATGTAAACTCGCACCTTGTTCCAGAAATCTCCAAGATAAAATTCAATCCGGGGGGACCATGAAGGAAGTAGAGAGCATAAGGAGAGACTTTCTTAGGGAAGCTTCCGATGACTACGTCGGTCTATGGTCGCTTATACGTCGAATCAAGTTTGATTTGGGATATAACGATCCGGCGACTGTCCGTGCGGTTACTTTGTCCATTCTAAAGGAATTATTGGCTCAAGGTCTAATAAGGGCCGGCATTCCGCACACGACTGGTGATTTTGAAGAATGGAACCTTAGCCCAGTGAAAACACTGCAACGCCTTGAGCATGAGTGGGATGGACTCGGTAGAGAACCTAACATCGGGGACATTGTTTGGTTTACTAGTACCGAAAAAGGTGAAAAACATATACGAGCAAGTTAGTAGTCAACCATCGATGGAGTGACCATCATCTCAGCGCGCATGCATGTGGCTGGGTTTCGGAGCGAAGACTATCGCCCTTGGGACCTCAACTTCCAATTGAGTTAAGCCCGCCGGGCTCAAGCTCGTGTTTTCGAAACGCGGCCAGTATTTACTTTTTGGAAAGGCATGGCAGATTGGCCCCCGTGCCTTTTGGAATCATCAGCAGTCTTGTTCACGACTTTAATCAAAGCTCCAACTATGATGAAAAACGGTACCTCCTAATGGTTATGCGCTCACGGATTGACAATTGGAGAGCAGATAATCGGGGTGGTCCAGCAGGTGGTTCAGGAAGTAAACCGGAGAAAAGGCACAAAAACAGGCGAAAACCGGAGTAGAACAAAGTTCGGAGTGTCACCTTTGCAAAAAGACAATCGGAGCTTCAAGACTAGATTCGCTGTGGGCAATAGTTGGCTTTTTGTACGCCGCTGTAGTTGGCTTCTGGGGAGTATTAATCAGCGGCGGGGGTCATTTCTTGCTGCCGGGCTTCTTAATCCTCTCTCCTGTTCCCATCGGTCTGATACTATGGCCGGCGCTTGGATTCACCTCCGCAAATCTAAGTCCAAGATGGTCGCGAATAGCCTTTCTCTTATTGCAAGGAATCCACGTTATGGGATTAGCTCTAGACATTTATATGGCGGGACGCAGCGAGTTCTACTGGCTCAGACTTGGTTCGCATGACCCCATCTTTCTCTTTTACATCTTATGCTCGCTTGCCGCATATTTGACGGCGCAATTATTCCTCTGGTCAAGATTTTTGCTAAGCCCGCGACGCTTGACAGGCGACCAGACGGTGAAAAGTCGCAATCAGTGACATCCGGTTGAATCACCCTAACGTCAAAGACAGATTTTACCTCTGAAAACGTACCTCGGCTTTCGATTACATAGGGCCACCAACGGTGTTAACCTCGCGCGTGAGCTATGTTGACGACAGAATAAGATATAGGTCGTGGGATAAGCTAGAAGATGAAGACGGGCTCGCAGAAGATTCTACGAGCCGTAGAGATGCCAAATTTTGCGTATCACGCGATCCTCCACTAACTATTGACTTCTACCAAGACTAAGCATACCTTGCGCTCACACTTTGCTCGCTTCTGCTGACTTGCCGGTAGGACTCTCTATCAGCTCAACGCTGTCACGATGACGATGCCCCACACCGACTTCTGATCGTCGACTGGGCCTGCACTCA
>Ga0070715_10000042_pt1 | contig 61224 bp, 29 predicted proteins | sample LARL111metaG_FD_71394 | JGI IMG/M metagenome (GOLD analysis project Ga0070715, IMG submission 71394) | Corn, switchgrass and miscanthus rhizosphere microbial communities from Kellogg Biological Station, Michigan, USA - LAR L11-1 metaG | ecosystem: Host-associated > Plants > Roots > Rhizosphere ... | reverse complement strand
TGTCTGCGGACGTGGCTGTACCGATCAGTATCAATGGCCCGGCGGTGACCCTCGACTTTAACCGCACAGGGCAGAATGCGTGGCTGACATTTGATGGCTCGGCGGGACAGCGGGTGAGCGCGGGGCTGAGTGGAATCACGATGGCACCGGGCTACTGCTGTGAGATAGGGACTGCCGCGATCTACAAACCGGACGGGACAGTTTTGCTTTCAGCTTTGACCTTCACCAACGGAGGCGCAGGAACACCGAGTCAAGTGCTGCCAGTCACAGGCAGCTATTCCATCTTGGTTGATCCCTACTACGCGAATGTGGGAAACATCACATTGACTTTATCTGATGACCTTTCGCCTTCGATGAGTATCAATGCCGCACCTCTGCCTTTGGACTTTAGCCGAGTAGGACAAAACGCTTACGTCAGCTTCAACGGTAATGCGAGTCAGCAGATCACTGTCAGAGTAGCGAACAATACTTTAGGCGACGTCACTGTGAAGTTGTTAAAGCCTGACGGGACTCAGCTCACCTCCACCGATTCGGCCAGCAGTAGCTTCAATTTGCCAACCCAGATACTGCCGGTGACCGGAACATACACAATCAGTATCGATCCACCGGGACCCAATACAGGTGGCCTGAGTTTGACCGTTGAGGATCCGTCTGGGGACTTGGCACTGAACAAGACTGCCACGCAATCGAGCACTAACTATAGTGGAACAGCCGATCGCGCGGTGGACGGTAACACCGACGGCAACTTCTGGGATGGATCGGTCACACACACGCAGGTCGAAGCGCAGGCGTGGTGGCATGTCGATCTCGGCAGCATTCAGACTATCAGTAGGATCGATCTATGGAACCGTACCGATTGCTGCAGTGAGGCTTTAACTGATTTTTATGTCTTCGTTTCAGACCAGCCGTTTGCATCTACGGATGTGACGGCCACGCAGAACCAGGCCGGCGTCTGGACCTATCACAACACCGGTCAGGCGCCAAGTCTGACCCCTGTACCCGTAAACCGCACGGGACGTTACATACGCGTTCAACTTGGCGGCGTCGAGCGTCTTTCGCTGGCGGAGGTACAGGTCTGGCAGTAACAGAAAGTACTCTGGCTAAACAATGGAGTCCTTAAAACGTCGTATGGAGTTACCCAGGCTATCAGAGTTAATTAGAGGCCCGATTCATCGATGGGAGAGAAGCATGAGCAAGCGCATCGTTAAGTTCCTTGCTATAGGACTCTGCGTCATCTTGGTGGCAGTGCCAAGCCTTTCTTTAGCAGCTCCGGCTAAGGCAGACAGAAAATCTGCTTACCTTCCGCGGAATACAAAATCGGCACTCAAGTCTAAGCGGACTAAGCGGCCTAGCACACGTCCCGTTCAAAGAACAACCAGCTCGGTCGGCCAAACTTCGACGTTGCTGCCCGACGGCCGTCAACTCCTGATTGGTGGTGAGGGAGAAGATGGCCCTCGCGCCGATGCGTCGATTCGTGACGCGCGAACAGGGGAGACATCTGCACTGCCTTCGGCGCTGCATGAGGCGCGTGCGTGGCACTCGGCCACGATGTTGCCTGATGGGCACGTACTTGTCGTGGGCGGAGTGGGCACTGACGGTCAAGTCCTCTCGAGCGCAGAGATCTTCGACCCTGAGGCCCAAACATTTGAAACGTTGCCGTCCGCAATGTTCTCCCGCCGTGCCTATCACACCGCTACCCTGCTCACCGATGGCCAAGTACTGCTTGCGGGAGGAATCTCTGACAAGCGACGGGCGACCAGTAAGGCGGAGCTTTGGGATTTCCAGACGAAAGCCACTATCAAGCTACCAACCCAACTCTCCGCGGCTCGTCAAAAACACCGCGCCACCTTGCTGCCGGACGGCAATGTGCTGCTTGAAGGCGGGGTTGATGTCAACGGAGACAATCTCGCAGTCGCCGAGCTATACAATACCGAGACTCGAGACTTTTACTTTACATCGCTCACGTCCGGACAAGATGATGTCGCTCCATTTCTTGCGGGTTCGTTGCCACGCGAAGGAGCCACGGACGTGGCGGTGGACAGCCTCGTTGCGCTGCGCTTCTCAAAACCGCTGCGCGCGGAAACAATCAACAGTAAGTCAGTAAAGCTCGTCGGGACGGAGGGGACGATAGCGGTCAAGATCGTCCCCGCAGAAAACGGCAGGCTCGCCTTCATTACTCCTAACGGTTCGTTGCTTTCTGCTGTCACCTATACCGTGACGATCGCCCTCGCTACAGATGGAACAAACGAAATTACGCCTGGCTCGGTCACCTTTACAACCAAGAAAAAGAACGGTGACAGCAACCAATCTCAGCCCGCGCCGGTTGCAAGCGATACTGATTGGGTACCGAATCCCGACAATCTCGGCGGTAACTGGAAGAGCAAGTTTGAAAAGTCACAGTGGCAGGAACTCGCTCACCTGCAGGCGGCTCCCGGCGAAACAGCTCTGGCCGGTCAGGTGTTAACGCTAAACGGGCAACCGCTGGCGGATGTCACTCTGCGTGTTGCAGATAGAACGATACGGACTGACAACTCCGGAAGGTTCTTGCTAACTTCGCTTAACGCAGGACATCAGGTGCTGGTGATAGACGGTCGTACCGCAAGTACTCGCGGAAAGGTTTATGGAACCTTCAGAGCTGGTATCGAAGTGACGGAAAAGCAAACGAATATTTTGCCTTTCACGATTTGGATGCCACGGTTGGATATGGCTCACGCCATCAATATCACTTCTCCGACAATTAAGGAGGTCGTAATAACCAATCCGCTGATTCCAGGACTCGAGCTTCATCTCCCTGCGGGAACTGTGATTCGCGATCTCGACGGCCAGACAGTAACACAGATTAGCATTACGCCTGTCCCGACTGATCGGCCGCCATTCCCTTTACCTCCCGGATTCAACGTGCCGGTCTTTGCTTCGATTCAACCTGGCGGGGCGCGCATCATTCCGCCGCGCGCACAGCTTATCTATCCGAACTACACGAACGAGCGGCCCGGCGCACGCATCAATTTCTGGAATTACGATCCTGAAGGAAAGGGCTGGTATATCTATGGGCAAGGAACAGTAAGCGCAAACGGAAAGCAGATCATTCCTGACGCTGGTGTAGTGATTTACGAGTTTAGCGGAATTATGATCAGTTCTGGGGGCAGTCCTCCGGGCGTTGGGCCTGAGGCTGGTGATAATGACAAGGATGGCGAGCCGGTAGATCTAAGCACCGGGCTCTTCGTTCTTAATAAGATGGATTTAGCGTTGCCGGACATCATGCCCATCACCCTCACGCGTACATACCGGCCAGGTGACAACTCTTCCCGCGCATTTGGAATCGGTTCGACTCATCCGTACGACATATTCTTGTGGTCTGTAAATAATTACCAGCAAGCAGACTTAATCCTTCCGGATGGCGGACGCATTCACTACGTGCGTATCTCACCGGGTACGGGGTTTGGGGATGCTGTGTATGAACATACCAGTACGCCGAGCGCGTTCTACAAGTCTCAGCTCTATTGGAACGGTAATGGCTGGGATGTGAAACTGAAAGATGGAACAGTTTTCGTCTTTCCCGATTTCGCCCCGCTGAAATCCATCCGTGACCGTTACGGTAACCAGATCACGATCACGCGGTCAGGCGGTAACATCACTCAGCTTACCTCACCTAATGGTCGCTGGATGCAGTTTACATACGACGCTAGTAATCGGATCACTCAAGCGAGGGATAATATCGGTCGAACTGTTAATTATACCTACGACTCTGGTGGGCGCCTGTGGAAGGTGACCGATCCAAATGGCGGAGTTACCGAATATACCTATGACAGTTCGAACCGGATGCTTACGATTAAGGATGCGCGCGGTATTGTTTACCTAACCAATCAGTATGATTCGAACGGCCGAGTCATAAGGCAGACTCAGGCAGATAATTCTACCTATCAGTTCGGGTATACGCTCGATGCTGGGGGCAAGGTTACTCAGACGGACGTTACGAATCCGCGCGGCAACATCCGTCGAATGACGTTCAACCCCAATGGTTACACGCTGACAGATATCAGAGCTTACAGTCTCCCTGATCAGCAGACAACCACGTACGAGCGTGATTTAGTCTCTAATAGAATCCTGAGCGTGACTGATGCCCTGGGGCGCAAGACCACCTATTCCTATGATGCGTTGGGAAATGTAACGTCCGTCGTCCGGCTTGCGGATACACCCGCGGCCGCAACTACGCAGCTAACGTATGAGCCCACGTTCAATCAAGTTACGACGATCACAGATCCGCTCAATCACATTACGAACTTTGGCTATGACACTCGCGGCAACCTCACGACCGTTACCGACGCCCTCAACCACCAAACCACTGTCGCATACAATTCTGCCGGGCAACCAATTTCGGTGACCGACGGGCTCCAACATTCCTTACAGTTTCTTTATGACGGCGGCGACTTGGTGGAAGTGCGCGATCCATTAGGTAGGAGCGTAACTCGATTTCTCGATGCTGCGGGACGTTTGGTGCGGATTACAAATGGGCTTGGGCAGTCCACTAGGTTTGTGTATGACCCATTGAATAAGGTTACCAAGATTACTGATCCTTTGGCGGGGGTCACCTCTGTTGCTTACGATCCGAATGGAAATCCCCTTTCAGTGACCGACGGAAATAACCATGTAACAACGTATATCTATGACAATATGGACCGAGCACTTACTCGCACCGATTCGCTTCAGGGAACAACAAGTACAGAGACGTTTGAATACGATGCTGCGGGCAATATTCAGAAATTTACCAATCGCAATGGTCAGGTGACGACCTTGCAACATGACCCGCTTAACCGGCGGATCTTTACCGGCTTTGGGACCTTGGGGACGCCGCCCACGGCAAGTTACGACAGCACAGTTACTTATAGCTACGATAAAGGAAATCGTTTAGTACAGGCGACCGACAGTTGGTCTGGAACAATAACGCGAACCTACAACGAGCAGGCACGAACAATCTCGGAGACCAGTCCGCAGGGGAGTGTGAGCTATGCATTCGACGCGGCTGGCCGCCGAATTCAGATGACGGTCACGGGCCAGCAGCCGGTCACTTATGCATATGACGATGCCAATCGGTTGATTGGCCTTACGCAAGGAACGGCAAATATCAGCTTTGGTTATGACAATACTAACCGTCGTACCAGCCTCAGGCTACCCAATGGCAATGCGATGGAATACGCCTATGACAGTGCCTCGCAGCTGACGGGAATAACTTATAAGAGTGGTGTCTCAGTCATTGGCGATCTCACGTATGAATATGATCGGGCAGGCAGGCGTACCAAGATGGGCGGAAGCTTCGCTCGAACGGGTCTACCTCAGCCGGTCACAATGGCAACTTACAATGCAGCAAATCAACTTACCCAAAGAGGTGGAAGCTCTCTAACCTATGACGCGAATGGGAATCTCACAAGCGATGGAAGCAACAGTTATAGTTGGAATTCCCGCAACCAGCTTGTCTCGATCACTGGCGGAATAACGGCGAGCTTTCAATATGATGCCTTTGGTCGTCGCATCAATAAAACCGTCGGCGGAACCTCAACCACTTTTCGATATGACGGCGCGAATGTTGTTCAGGAGCAGTCTGCCCAACTTGGCACTGCGGACCTTCTTAACGGTGGAATCGACGAGGTATTCACCCGAACGGAATCAGCAACAACTTACAGTTTATTGTCTGATGGTCTGGGCAGTGCGCTTTCACTCGTTGACGCCTCGGGCGTCAGCCAGTCGGAATATTCATACGAAGCGTTTGGCGCAACGATCAATACCGGATCTGCGAGCGCCAATACCGTTCAATACACTGGCCGGGAAAACGATGGGACCGGCCTCTATTATTATCGAGCGAGATACTATTCCCCGGCATTTCAGCGTTTCATCAGCGAAGATCCAATAGGTTTTTGGGGCGGTGATATAAACCTCTACGCTTATGTGAGGAACAGTCCCTTAAATTTCAGAGACCCGTTTGGGAGAGATACTCTGGAGTTAGGGGTTACGGCGACCGCAAGATTATTCGAGGGCGGTTACAACATCTCGCTATCAATCGCCATTGACACCAGCGGTAATCTGGGTATTTTGTGGTCGCATGGTCCAGCTGGCGGAATAGTAGCCCAGGCAAATGCAGGAGGATACCTTCACGTTACCAACGCGCATACGATAAACGATCTTACCGGCGCGTTTGTGAATCCCAGTATCGATGCCGGTGACGGAATCGATGGTTCTATAGATGGAGTAGTAGGGAGAAACCAAGACGGCAGTGGTATTCTGGGTGGTGGACTTACAGTCGGTCCCGGCATAGGCGGCGGAGTTTCGGCTTCGGTTACTGATACTGAGATTATGTGGTCAACGAATCTTGGAAAAGTATTGTGTCGCATCAAAAAGAAACTCCGAGAAGCGAATGACATCGGGAATAGCGTATGTGAACTATATGGTTGTTAACTACGAAATTGCCAACGCTCCGAACTGAAGCTCCCAACTAAGATTAGACGATGAAACGTCTAGTGCTTGCGGAAGCCGTTCCTCACCCCTTCTCGGTGCCGCCGGCGCGCGGCTTTCGACGCCCACGAGCCTTACATGTGTTTGGGTGTATCATGCGACTCGGAGTACGCAGTGAATAGGAATCAAACTTCGGCGTCCATGCGGGTGAGGAAATTCTTGATCATACTATGTGGTGTCATGTTTATCGTCTTCTTTGCGCTGGAAATCTTCGTGGACGCTTACTACCACGACTATCGGCCGGCGGAGCCACAGCCCACTCAAGGTAGAGTCTATGCTACGACGCTGTCGAAAGGCATAGTGGTTTATTTAACGAGAAGAGAAAAACTAGTTTACCAACTGCGGATGCCTCTCACTTTTGCTTCAATCTTCATTGCATTAATGCTCAATACGTACTGGAAGCCAAACGGTTCTCAGAAGAAGGTGAAATCGTAACATTCCAGAATATGGCCTCGGTTTTCTAGAGATTGGAATTGACGTGTTCGCATCGAATGGATAAACATCAGCAGGCATTATGAACATCGAAGCTAAACAACTAGCACAGCTGACTATTATTTCGGTGTTGCTCGCTTTTGACAGTTCATGCTCAGTAAGAAAAGGGAAAGAGATTGGTGAACGTGCGGTTGTGCAGTTCCACAACCAGTTCAACGCCGGGCAATATCACGAGATTTATAATCAGACTGATGAGGGTTTTCGGAAGGGTACAAGCGAAGCTGACGCGACGGCGCTATTTGAGGCTGTGCATCGAAAACTTGGAACGGTCAAAACAGCAACCGAAACTGATTGGCGAGTGAATGCGACGAGCGGGGGAACCGTAGTTTCGCTAACTTATGACACGGAGTTTACTGAAGGTCATGCAAAGGAACAGTTCGTCCTCTATTTGAACGGGGATAACGCAAGGATCTTTCATTACAATATTAATTCACCTCTTCTAATCACGAAATGAAGGCTTCCTGTGTAAAAATAAGGAGAATGCTGATAATCATTGGCGCTATAACGCAAGAATTCGGATGCTTGAGCGCGCCGTCAATTCCGCGGTTCGGCGTCTCAAGTTGAGAAGCGTGAAGAACTCATGGAGAACCGAGTAAGACTTTCTCTCACTGGCGTTGTCTTATCTCTGGGAAATGGTGCTTTCTGCTTGCTCGTTCCAAAAGGAAGCAGACAGGAAGTTTGGAGATAAGTACTTTAAGAGGGCAATAGCCTTGATCGAACTTCATAACATCCGGCTTGGAGAATATCCTGCCTCCCTCAAGGATCTGAAATTCACAGGTGACTGGGATCAAATCGCACTAAACGGTGTAGAGTACAAACGCGTCGGGAATGGCTATGAACTTAACGTAGTGAGGGGCTGGGTTGGAAAGCCTGAGTTAAAATATCCCGATGAATTCTGGAAGGGGGTTGGCTTAATCAAATCTAATATGAAGCCTTGACCAGCTGGCGCGTATTGAGCCTTGAGCAGTTAGCGCGCGATGGCACAACCTTGATTCCATCTCAAGTTTAGAAATAGATTAGGTAATTTGTTGTCCCGTGCGAATGACCTACTACGGAAGTGATAACCCGCGGTTGTGGCGGAAAGAGTCTTTGGATTGGAAGTGACAGCTGGACGGAGAAATTTCTGGAGATTTAGACCCGTCTCCCTACTTCAAGGCCCGGCGGCGGTGGTGAAAGTGTGCGGTCTCACCTTGATCTCTTCCTTTGTCTTGGCGACTTTTGCGATTCATGTCAGCAGACCATCCGAGGCTTTTGCAATCCGGGTACCTACCGCTTATAGGAGGACACTTTCAGGCAAGCGGGTTGCCGCGGACAGGCGTCTGACACGAATTAAACTCGGTGAGGCACTCTATTTTGATAGACGACTTTCAGTTGACGCGACGGTGAGTTGTGCTACGTGTCATGATCCTGCAGCGGCTTTCGCCAGCAAGGACACGGTAGCGATCGGTGCGGGAAACCAGATCGGAACCCGTAACGCTCCGACCGTGCTTAACGCAGTTTTCAGCCAGTCTTACTTTTGGGACGGACGCGTAGACACGCTTGAAGAACAAGCCAAGCAGCCTTTGCTAAATCTCAAAGAGATGGGAATGAAAACCGATGCAGCTCTCGTGTCACGCGTTTCTTCAATAAGCGAATATCGAATAAATTTTCACCGAGTCTTTCCACGAGAAGGAATAACTCTGGATACCATCGCCAGGGCAATTGCCGCTTACGAACGCACCTTGATCTCAAGAAACTCACCATTCGACCGCTTCATTGCCGGTGACAAGAAAGCAATCACTGAAATCCAAGAGAACGGGTGGAACCTATTCAAAGGCAAGGCGAGGTGTATCGAATGTCATGCATTCTCGGCTTCCTCGCCGTTCTTCACTGATTACAAGTTTTACAACACTGGTGTCGCCGGAAAAGGGAAGTCAATCGAAAGCCTCACGCGGGCTGCTGAGCAACTTACTGCTACCGGCGCCAATGGCGCGGATACAACTTCGCTTGCTCACCAAGATGAGTTCACCGACCTTGGACGATTTCTGGTTACAAGGCAGTCAAGAGACATCGGTGCTTTCAAAACCCCAACACTACGGGACATAGAATTAACCGGACCCTACATGCATAACGGTTCCTTCAAAACCTTGCTCGATGTCGTAAGGTTCTACAATCAGGGAGGCGAGAAGAACCCCAACCTGGACCAAAAGATGCGGCCTTTGAATCTAACGGACGAAGAGATGAGTAATATCGTTGAATTCTTGAGAACCCTGACCAGCGATGACGTGCTGCGAATGACGCAGACGGCAACACCTCAATCGCGGATCGTGTCTCGAATGCCGTTAAAGAGATGAAGCCAGAATCTGTTTGTGATCCTGAGCGCCATTCTTCTAACCGGTGCTTCAGGAAGATAAACGACCAGTTCTAGAAGGAGCGATCTATTGAGCGGCTAGTGTGCCAATTGAAAACTGTCTCAACAGAGGGGTTCACCCCAAATCCAAGTGGCCAATATGTGGCCAAAAATAACAGCACATAACGTGTACGCGATGTTAAGGAATGGGAAAGAATGTAAAAACGCTTGATTTTCTTCGGTGGCTGCAACTTTAGAAAAGGCAAATACTTAGCGTTTTGCCGGTTGTCTGATTCGCAACGCAGAGGTCGTGGGTTCGAGTCCCATCTGCTCCACCAGAAACTCCAACAATTTCAAGGCTTACCGCACAAGCTCGAATCAGCCCGCATTCTCGGCTTGTGACGCCGTTGTGACGTCGTCAATAGAAACCGTAAATTCGAATCATGGAGCTGCTCAAAATCGCTAACAAATTGCTATGTCCGAAAACGTTTTTCCGGTCAAGATCGAATTTTGAAACGTCTGTAACGCGGAGGACATCGACGAACCAAGCCTCGATTTTTCATTGACTTCGTATGTCTTGAACCCATGGCACTTTTGTAAGGCCAGATTTAGCATGACTTTGACGGTTGCGAATCCGGTAAATATTGCTTCATTTTGTTTAAGATGACTTGGCTTACAACGGACTTAAAATCCGTTCTCCGAAAAGAACAAACACTAGTCACTGCTAACCATTTTCTGATAAACTCCACACACTTTCCCCCGGTAGCGCGAACCCAAGTGGTAATCCTGGCCAAGAATCAGTCAGAGGACGCTCTACTTGTCAGCTACTCCTGCGCTACTGCATTCTTCGCCGTCGATGTTTCTTATGTACTCGTGTCAATCTCGCCTATGTTGTAGCCATGCGCGAACCCACAAAAGCAATTCCAGCCGATTCAGAACGAGACTCTAAAGGCACACAGTCCAACTCTGGTGGTCCACCATCTGCTCCTTCCATCTCATTGCCCAAGGGCGGTGGCGCTATCCGCGGCATGGGTGAGAAGTTTGCAGCAAACCCGGTTATGGGCACGGCGTCATTAACGGTTCCTATCGCGCTTAGTCCGGCGCGCACAAACTTTGGTCCTCAACTCTCGCTTTCGTATGACTCTGGATCCGGCAATGGACCGTTTGGCGTAGGTTGGACTCTCTCGTTACCTGCTATTACTCGGAAGACAGACAAGGGCTTACCAAGGTACCTCGACTCTAACGACTCCGATGTCTTTTTGCTGGCCTCCTACGAGGACCTTGTACCAACATTCAAAAAGGATCAAAACGACACCTGGATCGGCGACACGAGCGGCAATATTGTCTTCGATGAATTCAAAAGGGGCGGCTATAAAGTTAGGCGATACCGGCCGCGGGTCGAAGGACTCTTTGCGCTGATAGAGCGTTGGACCAATGAAGTGCAGCACGGCGACTGCTTCTGGCGTCTGATCTCTAAAGACAACACTACAACCTGGTATGGAAAGACTTCGCAAGCTCGCATCTCGGATCCGGAAGACGACACGAAGATCTTCTCATGGCTGATTTCCGAAACGTACGACGATAAGGGAAACGTCATCGCGTATGAGTACGAGCCAGAGAACGATAGAAACATAAACCTCACACTGCCAAGCGAACAGAATCGTAAGCGCACGGCCAATCGATACCTGAAGCGAATAAAATACGGCAACAAAACCCCACGTACATCAAACGAAGACACCGAAGTGCGAACCGATTGGATGTTTGAAGCGGTGTTTGATTACGACGAAGGGCACTACGAAGCTCTTCCGGTGGACGAAACCAGGACTGTCGGACAACAGCATGAATTCATTCGCGCTACCAACATCGCTAACGCTGAATGGACAGTACGGCCAGACTCTTTCTCGTCTTATCGCTCCGGTTTTGAGATTCGTACACATCGTCGCTGCACTCGCGTATTGATGTTCCACCATTTCGAGGAGTTAGGAAGGGAACCCTATTTAGTCCGTTCTACCGAGTTTCACTATGACGATCTCGACTATTCAGCTCGTCGGACTGTCGCGGCAGAACTTGGTTATCAAGGCAGCTCGCGTTTTGCCTCGTTTCTTCGTCGAGTTGTCCAATCTGGATACCTCCGTGACGAGAGTCGAACGTTACTGGAAAGCAACTCTGGTTCTGTCTATCTCAAGAAATCGTTGCCGCCGGTTGAGTTTGAATATTCGCGGGCAGTTATTGATGACACAATTCAATCAATCGACATACAGAATTCGGAGAATATTCCGTATGGTCTAAGTGACGTCCAGTACGAATGGGTCGATCTCGATGGTGAAGGCCTGGCGGGAGTATTGTCGGAGCAATCTGGCGCGTGGTTCTACAAGCGGAATCTCAGTCCTTTGTCCCAATCCACTAACGGAGAAGCGCGCCTGACAGCGAAGCTTGCACCAGTCGAGTGCATCAGGACCAAACCTAACGGACCAAACCTGCAAAGTGGACGACAGCTTCTCGACCTGGATGGCGACGGCAAACTCGAACTCGTACAGTTTTCCGGGGTAACCCCTGGTTTCTTTGACCGTTCAGATGAAAGCTGGGAAACATTTACTGAGTTTAAGTCCCTCCCGCGAATTGAGTGGAGCGATCCCAACCTTCGGTTCGTTGACCTCACCGGGGACGGTCATGCAGACATTCTGATCACTGAGGATGAAGTTCTCACCTGGTATCCGTCCTTGGCGAAAGACGGTTTTGACACCGCAGACAAAATACGGAATGCAGTCGAAGAAGAACTCGGACCACGACTCGTTTTTGCCGATGGCACACAGTCAGTGTACCTGTCTGACATGTCAGGTGATGGCCTCAGCGATCTGGTTCGCATTCGCAACGGCGAAGTTTGTTACTGGCCCAACATTGGCTACGGCCGATTTGGTGCCAAAATAACAATGGACAATTGCCCGTGGTTCGATGCGCCAGACCAGTTTAATCAGAATCGCATACGCCTTGCGGACGTTGACGGCTCAGGCACCGTCGACATCATTTATTTCGGGCGAGAAGCTACCTCCGTTTACTTCAATCAGTCCGGAAATAGTTTGACTGAAGCACGTGTCATCGAGAGCGTTCCACAACTCGACAACGTTTCTTCGGCCGCGGTTGTAGATCTGCTTGGGAATGGTACTGCATGTCTGGTGTGGTCTTCCCTTCTTCCACTCGACAACCGAAACCAGATTAAGTACGTGGATCTCATGGGTGGCCAGAAGCCACACCTTCTCACAAAGGTGCTGAACAACCTTGGTGCGGAAACCAGTGTTACTTATGAACCGTCCACCAGGTTTTATTTAGCAGACCAACTCGCCGGCGCACCCTGGGTTACCAAACTCCCTTTCCCGGTTCACGTCGTTACTAAGGTGAGTGTCAAAGATAAATGGCGCAACATTGAGTTTACTTCGACGTACAGCTACCATCATGGTTACTTCGACGGCATTGAGCGAGAGTTCCGTGGATTCGGAAGAGTTGAACAGCTGGATGTTGAGACGTTTGATAAGTTTGCTGCCGGAAATTCTTCAAGTCCGTATATAACAAACGACAAGACTCTTTATCAGCCTCCGGTAAAGTCTATCACCTGGTTTCATACCGGCGCGTTCTTCGAACGCGAGCGCATCCTTTCACGGTTCAAACATGAGTACTTTCCGACGTGGTGGCGTGCAGGTACGTCCAGCTTTCGTGAAAACAATTTGCCCGAACCCGATTTGGTCAATGACGACCTCACCCACGAAGAGTGGCGAGAAGCCGTACGTGCGTGCAAAGGAATGACGCTTCGTCAGGAGCTATATGAGCTGGACGTCAACGCTCTACATGAGCGAAACGAGCAAACTCCGATAAGGCTGTTCTCCACCGCATATCACAGTTGTTCGATTCGGAAGATTCAGCCAAAGGAGCGCAATCGCAATGCGATATTCCTTGTCACTGAAAGCGAAGCCATAACGTACAACTACGATCTCGATCTAAAAGATGACGTAGATCCGGATCCCCGCATTTGCCACACCCTTAACCTAAATACAGACGAGTTTGGCAATATTCGGCAATCGATAACCGTAGCGTATCCACGACTTGGGGTGAGTGACTTTGACAATTTGTCGACTGACTCTATTGAACTGATTAATGAACTACAAAAGGAGATTCATCTTTCATATACCGAGACACGTTATACCAATGATTTTGAACGTGCCGCTGATTTTGATAACTATCGATTGCGAGTTCCCTGTGAAGTACTTACGTACGAGCTAACAGGCATATCGGCCGAGGATACGCAAGACAGGATCACGCCCGGTAATATTGATAATCTCTATTTCACCATCGAGGAACTGCGTCGCTTTCGACTCAGCCAGTTCTACCAGGAGAACGGACCTGAAGTCGCTGACATTGCCTATCATGAAAGACCTGACCTCACGGTCCCGCAGAAGCGTCTAGTCGAACATACACGAGTTCTTTACCTGGCAGACGACCTCAGTGGTCCACTCCCCTTTCGACAAATTGGGCGACTCGGTCTGCCGCACGAAAGCTACAAACTGTCAACGACGGGAGATCTTCTCAACCGAGTGCTGGGAGCAAAGTTGGACGCCTCTACAATGGCGGCACTGTCAGATCGTAAGGTGGGCGGTTATTTGAGGCCGACGGCGAATAATAATCCGTTTTCGCCAGAACCTGTGCGCGATGAGTATTGGATGTGCTCGGGGATTGCCGGGTTTGAGAGCGACGCGCCCAATCATTTCTACTTGCCTCGTCGCTACACCGATCCCTTTGGTAATACGACCAGAGTCCGATTCGACAGGTACGACTTATTTGTCGAACGCACGACCGATGCACTTGGGAACGCGGTTGAAGTCGAAGAGTTTGATTTCCGAGTACTCAGGCCGCGCAGAATAAGAAATGCGAATAACAATCTTTCTACCGTCGTGTTCGACGCACTCGGCATGACGACGGCCCTGGCGATAGAGGGTAAGGGCAACGAAGCTGACGACCTGAGTACGTTGTCTGATGAGCTAATAAATCCACTTACCGATGACTTACGGCGTTTCTTTACTAGCGACTACGATGAAACCACAGCGCAGTCGCTATTGGGCCATGCTACTGCGAGATATCTATACCACTTCGGAGAAGATGGATCCTCGTTTGCGCAACATCCAGCGGCGACGGCTTCAATCGTTCGCGAAGAGCATACCGTGACAAAAGCGACGAGTCCTGTCCAGTCCAGTTTTGAATATTCGGACGGTCTGGGCCAGGTTATAGTGAAAAAGGTGCAAGCGGAACCGGACCAGGGAACGAAACTCCGCTGGATTGCTAATGGAAAAACAGTCTTCAATAACAAAGGAAGGCCGGTCAAACAGTATGAACCTTACTTCAGTTCCAGTGACCAGCGTTTTGAGGAACCAATCGAAGTAGGCGTCACTCCAATTGTCTACTACGACGCAGTGGGTCGCATTATTCGAACGGAATTACCTGACGACACGATCAGTCATGTGGAGTTTTCACCCTGGCACGTGACGAGCTTTGACGGTAACGACAATGTACTCGGTAGCCAGTGGTATACATCGCGTAATCCACCTGCGCCTGACCAACCGCTGCCCGTCGATCCTTTTACAAACAAACCCACTGCAACTGCCGACGAACGGGCCGCGTGGTTAGCTGCAAGGCATGACGATACGCCTTCGCTGTCAATCATGGATAGTCTGGGCCGTGAAGTCGTCACTGTTGTGAACAATCGAGTTGAAGATCCTGCAGGTACGCACGACTTCGGTGGACGCAAATGGCGAGACGACTATTACGTCACGTTTATTAGATTCGATGCTGAAAGCAAGCCTCTATGGGTCCGTGACCCGCGTAACAATCTCGTCGTGCAGTACGTCACGCCATACAGTTCAGATAATCGTACCGAGCCAACCGGCTTCTCGCCCTGTTATGACCTCGCGGGTAATTTGCTTTTCCAACACAGCATGGATGCGGGCAATCGTTGGATACTAAATGATGCGGCTGGCAAGCCGATGCTTTCGTGGGACGCCAACGAGTATCAGGATGAGAACAACAACTTTGCTATTCAACAACGCAGGTACTCATATGACTACGATGAACTGCGGCGCGTAGTTGCTTCGTGGTTGCAGATTGATCAAGGCAACCCGATTATGCTCGAACGATACGTTTACCACGATTCGCAAGATGCCAACGGAATTGTGAATCCTCAACTCGCGGCGGACCGCGCAGCGAATCTAGTTGGCGAGGTTGTTTTTGCATACGACGCCTCCGGCTGTATCGAAACAAAGAAGCGCGATTTCAAAGGGAATGTACTTGAACAAACGCGACGACTGAACAATCGCCCCACTGTGTCATTAATCGATTGGCAAACAAATCCCGAATCGTACCTCGAAGTAACGTCTTTTACCAAAATTACGGAATACGATGCGCTAAATCGCGTCACACGTGAATTCAACTGGCACACGGGTAATGGATCGAAAGTGGCTGTCTACAAGCCTACGTACAACCGTCGAGGTCTGCTGGAAAGTGAGGAATTGGTAACGCGTGCGAAAAAGGTTGTTCGACCGAATGGTAATCACGACTACGATGAAGTCGCAGACACCGCGACGCCACGGCCCATTCAGGGCACGCAGAGGCACACTGTCATCGAAAAGATCTCTTACAACGCTAAAGGGCAAAAGGAGCGCGTAGCTTTTGGCAACGGCACACTTACGCAATATGACTACGACCCAAAAACATTCCGTCTGAAACAAATCCGCACAACTCGTCCTGCTGATGACAGTGATTTTCCACAACGCCGTTCAAATCTGAACGATACAACAATTGTTCAGCAGCTGCTTTATACCTACGACGCAGCTGGCAACATCACCGAGATCGAAGACCAGGCATATAAGCCGGTATTCTTCGCGAACGGCATCGTTGAGCCAAAGAGTCTGTTCGAGTACGACGCTCTGTACCGACTCACCTTTGCCAGTGGTAGAGAAACTGCGCAAGGTGGTGACTCGGCGAAGGAAGGACGCGATCCGATTAACGCAAACGGTTTTCCCATCACCGGCCAGACGCTTCGTATTTATGAAGACGCGTACGAGTATGACTCTCTAGGCAACTTCGTAACTGCTCGACATCTGATACGAGGTGACGCGGCGAGCTCGTGGACACGTCACTATGAGTGTGACACTAACAGCAACCGACTTAACTATACGTGGCAAGGCTCGAACCGTAATGCGACACAAGTCGAATACCTTTACGACACTCATGGAAACATCCGCAATCTGGAACGGGTTGCGGCGAGCCACTACTTTCGCTGGGACCATCGCGACATGATCGCGAATCTCGATCTCGGCGGCGGCGGCAGAGCCTATTACCAGTACGATTCAGCTAAGCAGCGCACAAGAAAGTGGATCGATCACAATGGATATTTTGAGGAGCGAATTTATCTCGGTGGTTTCGAACGTTATCGGCGATGGGTTGGTGGGAATATTGTCGAGGAGATTGAGTCGCATCACTTATATGAAGGTGATGAGCGAGTGCTGTTAGTCGACGATGTGCTGACAACCGATAGGACTCACGCGAATGGTACGAGTTTCAAGACTGATCCGATTTTTCGTTATCAATACAGCAACCAAATAGGCTCCGTCGGATTAGAGCTCGATGGGTTAGCCGCGATTATTTCCTACGAGGAATTCCATCCATACGGCTCCTCCGCGTTGCGTGCTCAAGGCGCTGGAATAGAAGCCTCTCAGCAGAGATTCCGGTTCTCAGGCATGGAGCGAGATGAAGAGTCCGGTTTGAATTATCACGGTGCAAGGTACTACGCCGCCTGGCTGGCCAGGTGGACCAGCTGTGATCCACAGCTCATCAAAGATGGTCTCTGCGTTTATGAGTATTCTGGAAATAATCCGCTTGAATTTGTAGACCGCTCTGGGACTCAAAAGGTCCATTTAGATCCTGAGATTCACTCAGCCCGCCTGCTGAACGATCCTCCAGAAGCAGCGCCTCCGCAAGAAACAACCAAGCCGCCGACAGAAACACCGGATATTTGGACAGAGTGGCTCGGCATTCCAAGCTGGAATACATTGGCCGGATTACCCGACGAGCAAAAATTTCAATTCCCCCTCGGCATGTACGATTCTCCGATCGATCGATCTGTTGCAGCGGCTTTTGCGAATGCGCAATACAACTACTCAACGGTCGTTTCCCAGTCTGTCGTGGTTTCGAACTGGGACCGCCTTGCTGCCGCCGGTAAAGGAGTGTTTTGGCACGTGGGTTATTTGGCTTATGCGGTGGGATATGAGTTCGAACATGTGCTGGGAGGCGTCTCCGAAGCGATTAACGATCTAATAAACGCCGCCGATCGACTGATACCGGGTACGGCTACGCTGGTCGAAGCAGCAACCGTTATGAGTATGGCTGAAGGGGGACCAAATCTCAGAGCACCGCTGTTCCCGCGATTTTCTTTAGGCCGTTACTGGGCCGCTGCCGCAAATGAAGAAAGACTCTTCTCTGCAGCGCGCATAGCAGACAAGATTCCGCCGACTGGAGTCCCAATTTTCGATGAACTGGCGGTCAAGTCACCCTTGTTCGAGGGTTTCGAAGCGGACCTACGCGCGCGCGGTTTCAAGTTCCGTCCAGGTCCGATGAACGCCGATGAGCGAGCCTTTATAAATGTAGGAAGTAAGAAGTTTGTTTACGATCCACGACGATTTACCGTGCTGGACATGTTCCACGAGACCTATCACCTATATCAATTTGAAAGACAGGGAAGCTACGCCATTAGTGGGATGCAGAGCGCGTTTGAACTACAAACTTATCGATTCGAGCGACTCATGTTGAGGATGACCGAGAGAGCAGGAGCAGGAGTCCCTTCATCACAGTATTTGCAGTTTCTTTCTGATCAAATGACCTACTATGGCGCGCCACGCTGAATATGGTCTTTTGGCAGCTCAACATCTTACGGTAATCCTAGTTATCATCGCCATTCCTGGACCACATTATTCGTTAAGGAGCAATCATGAAATTGGCAGGACGTACCCTCTCTCAAGGAATGCAGGGCCGCGACGTAAGACTTCTCCAACAGGAACTGAAAAAACTCAAATTCGCAATCCCTGACAACGAGCTGTCTGAATCTAATTTCAGCGATGGCACTCGCGAAGCAGTGCTGAAGTTTCAGAACAACAATCGACTAACGCCCACCGGCGAAGTCGACGCTGAAACTGCGAAAGCAATAAATGCCGAAATCGATTCGCAGACGTCGAGCACGGAGCCGGCAGCCTTTGTGGTCCGCGGTCAGGTGGTTCGCGTGGATGGAACACCAGTGGCCGGCGTGCACGTGCAGGCGTTCGACAAAGACATGCGATCCGAACAGACGCTGGGCCAACCCGCCGTGACTGATGAGAATGGAGCTTACGAGATTAAGTATCGAGCGTCAGAGTTTGCGCGCGCTGAAAAGTCAAATGCGGATATGATCGTTCGAGTCACCGACGACTCCGGCACTCCCACCGTCAGTTCACAAATTATTTTCAATGCTTCCGAAACACAGGTAGTGAACCTCAGCGCTGGTGGTGAAGTACGCCTGCTATCTGAATATGAAATTATGCTGAAGGAGATCACGAAGCTGCTCGAGGGCGTGTTGCTAACTGACCTTGTCGAAAACAGCGAGCACCAGGACATCTCTTTTCTTGCGGGCGAAACAGGTTTTGATCCACAGCGAATCACATTGTTATCGCGCGCCGCACAGCTCGAGCATGAAGCGCAGCTCCCGGGCTCACCCGGAATTGAAACGCGTCTTCAATCACGTGAGACACATTCGGTGGTTCATGTGTCAGCCGTAATCTTTTACGGTCTCATGAGACAAGGAGTCCCCGGCCGATTAACGGCACTCCTCTCTGAAACCACCGACGCACTCCGGCACGCACTAGAACAGTCCGCGAAGAGCAACATTATTCCTTCACTCTCATCAAGCCAATTGGACCAGGCGATAAGTCACCTGCAGGCTCTACAGGCAATGTCGCTGCTCAAGCCAGCTAGCGAGGGCCAGTCAGCAAGTTTTGGAGAGTTGTTGCAGACCACGAATCTGAGTCCGGAACATCAACTCCGCATCGCGAAATTACAGATCCAAAATGACGGCGTTTCGGACAGCTTTTGGAGCGCACTCCAGGACAGTGGCGAATTTAACGATGAGGAAATGAGAACTGTTCGTTTCACTGCACAGTTGGCAACGCTAACCAACGGCTATGTACCGCTCGTACGCGAGGTACAACGGATCGCAAACAAAAACGAACCTGGCCAATCCACGGACACCCTTCCAGTTGGTGAAGAGTTACGGGCTTTTGCCGATTTCGATATCACGGACTGGGAGAAGATCCTTCAACGGCCACAACCGAACGGCCAACCCATCGCAGCGCCCCCGACGACTCCCGGCACAAGTACAGAAGAGAAAATCGAGAACTACGCAACCTCTCTCTATGACCACATCGAATCCGTATTGCCGACAGCTGTACTAACCAACCGGTTCAAGAGAGACGACGGCGCAACTGGTCTGTTCAACTCGGTTCGTGATGATCTCAACCGGTTCTTCGAGAGCAATCCTGACTTTAAATTTGAATCCACACCGATAAACGTATACCTGAGTGATGACGCAGACCAGAAACTCTCTTCGGTCGAAGATGCGAAGGCGGTTCTAACCGCACTTAACAAACTTCAACGAGTTTTCAACGTCACGCCACGGTATTCAGAAATCAATACTCTATTGTCTGACAATCTTGATTCAGCGATGGCAATCGTGAATGTCGGCCAAAGACGATTCTTGGATAAGTATGGAGAGGCACTTGGCGGACGGAGCAAAGCATTAGACGCCTACCAGAAGGCGAAACGAATCCACTCAAAAGCTGTCGCTACGTACATGAACTATGGCCGCGCCATCAACTCCCCTGACGTGTACGCAATTTCCGGTGATTCAGGTGGCGCTCATTTTTCAACTGATGATAACAACAGGATAACTCCGGACCTTACTACGTTGTTTGGTCCCATGGGACTTTGTGCGTGCGAGCAATGCCTTTCTTTGTACAGCCCGGCGGCGTACTTCGTCGACATTCTTAAATACCTCAACGATGGCCCGACTAAAGATGGGCTAACACCGCTCCAGGCTCTGTTGAACCGACGACCCGACGTCGAGCACATCGAGTTGACGTGCGAAAACACGAACACTCAACTCCCTTATGTAGATCTCGTAAACGAGCTCCTTGAAGCAGAGATCGTGCCCCGCGTGATCAATGTCGGCGAAGGACCGAACATCGCTACCGTGCTCGCCGATCTCGCTGCGGGCAACTTGCCTGCGAGTTTTCGCTCAGCCATTACGTCCAAAGGTTATGAACTTTCAGATCAGGTCTCGGTGCGCCCCGAAGCCCAAGCAGGAGTTGAAAACAAAAACCAATGGATCATCCTGGACACCTCGTGGGCCTTCACTGCCAAACACATGGGCGCAAATGAAGGCTTTCGTGTTCTCGCCTGGCCGCAGACAAGTTGGACCACAAATGAGTTGAGGGCGAATCCTGAACACACTAATAGTCAAGCCTACAACATACTTCGCGGTGCGGTATATCCATGGAGTCCGCCGTTGGATTTGCCGTGGGAAACTGCGCGTGTTTATCTCGGTCAACTAGGAATTAGCCGATCAGAAGTGATGGAGAGTCTGTTTGCGGGCGATCCCGCCGACGTTCTAAACAACATCGATATAGCGCGCGAATATTTAGGGATCACATCCGCCGAAGCCGACGTAGTTACCGGAGTAACGATAGGCGGACCAACGACTACCACAGCAAACCCGGGCCCCTGGGATTTCTGGGGCATCAAAGAAACCGCATCAGTTCGCGACCATTCAGATCCGCAGGCGCTGCCGGTACAAGGCGATTGGGATGAAGTGCTCAGGCGAGTTTCAATCCTGTTACAGCAGTCAGGCCTCACCTACCGCGAGCTTCTCGAGCTTCTCGGCACATACTTTATAAATCCTGAGGTTGCCGGTTCACGAACCTTTGGCATCATTTCGATCGACGAGGAAGATCCTGCAACCTGCCTTCCAAGCAAGCTTCAGATCGAACTGGTAGATGGCAACGTTTCGCGCGCGGACGCAAAACAGAAATTCATTCAGCTGTGGGCTCGCATCCATCCGTTCGCTCGTCTGTGGAGAAAACTCGGTTGGACAATTCGCGATTTAGATAAGGCGTTCACAGCGTTCAATCCCAGGCGAAACAATCAACCGGCCATCACAGACGGTTTTCTTTTGAGTCTTTCACACATCAAACGCTTGTGCGTTCAGTTGAGTGTTTCACCTTTAACGGCTCTCGGCTGGTGGGCGCAGCTCGACACGACCGCATACATCGATCATCTTACCGATGGTGAACCGATCGTCCCTTCTCTCTATTCGACGCTTTTCAATAACAACGCTGTGCGAGGCCAATCGCTAAGCGAGGATCCGCAAACCTTAATCGGCAAGATCTCAGAAAATGCCGCTGCGATATCAGGAGGATTAGGGATCAGTGTCCAAGATCTGGCTCTACTCCGCAACGATACTAATGTCATTCCATTTGTTGCCGATCCTATAGACACGGCGAAGTTGATACCCGATGATGCGCTCACACTCGATAATCTGTCTCGACTTTATCGGCATACAACTTTGGCGTCTGCGTTGAAACTAGGTGCCCGTTCCTATCTGTCGACACTAAATCTCGTAAACAACTTTCCCTTTGCCACCACTGAAGTAACGGTCAAGTTTGTTACTACCGTTGCTGAAATTGTGAATTCCGGTTACACAATTGAGGAGCTGGACTATTTACTTCGTCATCAATTTGCGGTTCCAACCGATGCCGCCGTAAGAGAACGGGAAATCAACGCCGCCCTGGATGCGATGCGTGGGGACCTGCGGAAGATCGGAAACGACAACACCTTCGTTGAAGCTTCCGATTCTGCAACCGCGACAAGCGATCAAAACGGTGACCTCACCAAAAAGAAGCTCGCGCTGCTCAACTGGTCTCCGGTTCTCATCGATCAAGTAGTCTCGGTACTGAATAGTTCACTCACGTACCAGACCAAGCTCCCGTCACTGCCGGCCAATCTAGTTATTCCTGATTCGTTCAAGAACATTTTGTCGTATGACGCCGGGTCACAACTGTTGTCGTTCTCAGGCACGATGACAACGCAGCAGCAAGCCCAATTAACAACGCTTCAGAACGCCGACACCGATTTTGTTGGAGCGATTAACAAACTATTCGATGCGCCGGTTGCGTTCGTCGCGCGGTATCTGAGGAGTTTTTCTATACCAATTTCCGAAGCCGGCCCACTCACCTTGTCAGCGAACATTAAGTTTCCTGACTCGTTTAAAAACAGGCTGTACTTTGATCGGACCAGTCAAAAACTCTATTTCGTCGGCGTGATGACGCAACCGGAGCTCGAGGCCCTACAAAAGATCGCTCCATTAGATACGGCTTATCAAAACGCTCTGATGACGCTCTTCGCATCACCTGCGCAACGGACCCTGGATGCTAGCGATATTTTCCTAACGGCGTCAGGTGCAGGCACCGACGCAGCCGCGATGTTTGATGACCGCAGCAAAGCGCCGGAAGAGCGGTTTCTGTTGTTGCTCAGAAAACTTTTGCCTTATCTGCGTGAGACGCTCAGTAAGAACGCAGTTAAGCAGCAGCTCGCGCAACAACTGAACCTCACAACCGAAGTAATTGATGCGGTGGTAAAGAACTTTGTGAATTCTCCCGCTGATCCAAATCAAAAAGCTATCAAGGAGTTCCTGGCTTCAGACTTCAGCGAAGCCAACGAAAACATCGCATCTACAAAAGACGCTTTTCCGCGTCAGTTCAATACGCTCCTCTTACTACAAAAGACAGCCAGTGTGATTCTTAAGTTCAATGTCAATGGGAGTGAGCTCAGGTTTCTGTTCGAATCAGGACCAGGGGCAGGCTGGTTGGACTTGAATACGCTGCCTTTGACTCAATCGTCGGTCGGTAACCGGTTTGATGGTTGGTTGCGATTGACTCGGCTGTTTGCACTTCGTGACCAGCTGCCACATGGCGACGATTTATTGACCAGTCTGTTGCTGAAATCGCGTGATTCGAATACCCAGGTCGATTCATTGGTAACCGAGTTGAGTGATGGAACACGGTGGCAGGAACAGGACGTCAAAGCAGTCGCATCGTCCTTTAATCTGACGAAATCATCTTTTGCAGATGGATCTGGCATTGCTCGAGTCTACGCGGCGATGAGTTTGGTTAAGCGTCTTGGTTCGTCAGCCGCGCAAGCTTTGTTATGGTCCAAATCCTCGGTTACAGACGACAACGCACGCGATATCGAGAGTGTTGTAAAAGCGCGGTATGACCTCACAACGTGGTCAGAAAAATCAAAGGGGTTGCGCGATCCGCTGCGGGAACGTCAGAGATCTGCGTTGGTCGACTATCTGGTTACAAATCGCAGCTACGCCGATTCGAATGACTTGTACGACCAATTACTTATCGATGTCGAGATGAGTCCATGCATGATGACGACGCGAATCAAACAGGCCATCGGTTCCGTCCAGCTTTTCGTACAACGCGCCTTAATGAATCTGGAATCCGATGTCTTTCTCAGTCAGGAAGACGCACAGCAGTGGTCACAGTGGCGAAAGCAATACCGCGTTTGGGAGGCAAATCGGAAAGTACTGCTCTACCCCGAGAATTGGATCGAACCTCAATTGCGCGATGACAAGTCTCCCTTCTTTAAGGATCTCGAAAGCGAGTTGCTACAGAACGATCTCACCGCCGCCATTGCCGAAGACGCCTTTCTTCATTACCTGGAAAAGTTGGACCAGGTAGCGCATTTGGAAATCGCCGGCATCTATCAACAGGTCGAGAACTCCAAAAGCACTCTCCATGTGTTCGGTCGAACACAAGCTTATCCGCATCGCTACTTCTATCGCTGGCTAAAGGATGAAGTGTGGTCACCGTGGGAAAAAGTAGACGTCGACATCGAAGGCGACCACTTGTTGCCGGTCGTTTGGAACAGACGTGTCTATCTATTTTGGCCCAGTTTCACTGAAAAGACAGACCAGCAAACCAAAGAGCAAAGGCTGGCCAACGAAGATCCAACCAAATGGTGGGAGATTAGGTTCGCCTGTAGTGAATATAAGAACAACAAGTGGTCGCCAAAACGGATCTCGAAAGATCCACCCCTACTCTACAAGAAACATCCATCGCCCACGGTGCCGCAGGATCCGTCCAATTTTTCTTTTAAGACTCGAATTCAATCCTCAGCCGTCGGAGAACAACTCTCAATCGAGTGTTACGGCACAATAACGGAAGAAGTCGCGCAGCCTCCGGTATCGTCGACTCCGGCAGTCACTACGAACGAAGAGTTGCTTGTAACGTTCGTGAAACATGGGTCCGCTTACAACACGAGGGTCGAGTTCAAGATTGACAATGACGCGCCACGCTCATCCGAACGCGCGAAAATTAAAGTCCAACTTCGTCGCAAGAACGGATCTCTACAGGAAGAAATGAGCGTTAGCTCGGATGGAACTGCCTACTCGACTACACAAGTAACTGAGGACCTCGACTGTTATCTCGTGTCGAAATCGTTCGCTAGTTTTTCGGTGTCTAACAAGTGGGAGTTTTGGGGTACTCCGGGCGGGCTTGGAATAACGGTTAATCTCATCCCGTGGTCACCGCCCGCAGCAACAACGGACCAACCGCCACCGCCTCCGCCAGTAGTAAAACTCATGCAAGGACTAGGCGAATTTACACTCGACGACGGAAACGGAAATCTCAACGCAGTCCCTGCGGGTCAAGTTTATCGTAGTCTGACGCCCCAGGCGTTACAGACCGTCAAGGGAACCAGAATTGAAAACCAGAATCTCGTGGAGTACTGGAATGGTGACGATGCGCTTGGTAGTAGCGGAATCCTGAAGAGCACGCCGGGAACTGCATTTCGATTGCTTTTGCCTCATCAGAGTTACACGGGCACGAACTTTTCATTTCCGTTTTTCTTCGAAGATGAGCTGCGAAGTTATTTCATCACTTACATCCCCCCGACCGCACAATCGAATCAAAAAGTACATTTCACCACGTTCTTTCATCCAACAGCATTGAAATTCACGAAGGCATTGAATCAGTTTGGAATCGACGGGCTATTGACGCTTGCAAATCAGCGTCTAAAAGACTCGCCGCTCGCCTTCAATCAATACCTTCCGAGTACCATTGTTGACGCAGACTTTCCGCGAGAGGATGTTGATTTCCGTCACACTGGTTCTTACTCACTTTACAACTGGGAGTTGTTCTTCCACGCACCGCTTTTGATTGCCACGCAGTTGAGTAGCAATCAACGTTTCGAGGAAGCTCAAGGTTGGTTTCATTACATCTTCGATCCCACTTCAACAGATTCACCCGACCAACCAACCAACCCTGGACCAGAACGATTCTGGAGAGTCAAGCCGTTCTACGAAAAGGCGATGAAAGGTATACCCACGCTGTCCGACCTGCTCAAGGACCAGGCTGAACTTGATACGGAAGTGGCAATGTGGGAACAGAATCCATTCAAACCACATGCAATCGCGCGCTTACGGTTGGAAGCCTACATGAAGACGGTTGTTATGAAATACATCGATAACCTGATCGCGTGGGGAGACCAGTTGTTCAGTCGCGACACCATAGAGTCAATTAACGAAGCAACCCAACTTTATATTCTCGCAGCACGAATCCTTGGAAAACGACCGGAAGAAATACCAGCACGGGCAAAGCCAAAGGCACAAACCTACCGGACGCTTGACGACAAACAATTGCTGGACGCGCTATCAAACGCAGTCGTCGAGATCGAAAGCTTCATGCCACCGTCCGTGGCTCCTGCTTCCACTACGGAGCTTTCCCCAGGTGCGCTCGTAATGCCATTTTTCTGTCTTGCAAAGAACGACAAGCTAGTTGGTTATTGGGACACCGTTGCCGATCGACTATTCAAGATTCGGCACTGCTTGAACATCGAGGGCATCGCGCGATCATTGCCAATTTTTGAGCCCCCAATTGATCCGGCGTTGCTCGTTCGAGCGGCTGCGGCGGGCATTGATATCGGAAGCGCACTTAGTGACATCAACGCGCCTGTACCTCACTATCGTTTCAATCTGATGTTTCAAAAAGCAATTGAATTATGCGCCGACGTAAAAACATTGGGCGCATCACTACTTTCAGCACTTGAAAAGCGAGATGGCGAAACACTATCACTTCTGCGGGCGGGACACGAAACTGAAGTGCTGAAGGCGGTCCGGGACGTTAAGGAACAACAGATCAACGAGGCCACCAACACGTTAGCCGGATTGATGAAATATCAGGATGTTGTTTCAGCGCGCGAGGCGTACTACACGAGTCGCGAATTCATAAACACATGGGAAGGTCTTCATCTGGGCCTGGCATCGGCCAGCCTCTTGCCGATCGAGGCACAGTTGGGCGCTGAATTCATCGCTGCGATTCTTCATTTGATTCCCGATACGAAAGGTGGAGCACCAACAACAATCGGGTTGACCTACGGCGGTAGCAACATCGCAAGCGGAGTTCAGTCTTTCGGTGCTGCATCCGGAGCCGCAGCTTCTCTTTTGGGAACAACTGCGTCGCTCGCTTCGACGATGGGAGGATATCAGCGACGTCAAGATGATTGGAAACATCAGGCAGAGTTAGCGACGAAAGAGCTTCAACAGGTGAATAAGCAGATTGCCGCTGCCGAAATCCGCTTGGCGATCGCGGAGCGAGAACTTCAAAATCATGATTTGCAAATCGACAACGCTCGGGAAGTTGAAGAATTCATGCGCGGCAAGTTCACGGACGACGAACTTTATAGCTGGATGGTCGGCGAGCTTTCGCGCGTCTACTTTCAAGGCTACCAAGTGGCTTACGACGTGGCTAAACGAACTGAACGCGCGTACCGGCATGAACTAGGGCTGAGAGATTCCAACTTTATTCAGTTCGGGTACTGGGACAGTCTCAGAAAAGGGTTGATGTGTGGCGAGAAGTTGCATCAGGACTTAAGGCGTATGGATGCAGCCTTCATGGACCAGAACCGGCGCGAATACGAGATCACCAAGCACATTTCTCTGCTCTCAGTGGATCCGATGAGCCTGGTACGGCTAAAGGAAGAGCAAGAGTGCCTGATAAATCTTCCCGAAGCGTTATTTGATATGGACTATCCAGGACACTATGTGCGACGTACTAAATCGATCGGCATTACCATTCCATGTGTCACTGGTCCATATGCTGGGGTGAATTGTACGCTTACGCAGATCAAGAGTTCTGTTCGTCATTCCAACACGCTACTTGCTAATAAATATGCGCGGCAGGGTGACGACCCTCGTTTCTCCGACAGCTTTGGGAGCCTTGAATCTATCGTAACGAGCGGCGCACAGAATGATAGCGGGTTGTTCGAAACTAATTTCCGTGATGAGCGCTTCCTGCCGTTCGAAGGGACGGGCGCGATTAGTACGTGGAGGCTGGAGTTACCAAAAGAATTTCCGGCCTTCGACTACAACACAATTTCAGACGTTGTTCTGCATGTGCGATATTCAGCCCGATCGGGTGGTGAAACCTTGAAAAAGGCGGCGAGCGATACACTGAAGACAAGGATTGGAGACTCCGCGCATGTGTCGATGGCCCGACTGTTCAGTGTCAAGCACGAATTCTCAACTGAGTGGTATCGTTTCCTGAATCCAACCGAGCCGGCAGAAGGCGCGGACATCAAATACAACCTAAATTTGAAGCTGACTCCCGATAGATTCCCGTTCGTTCTCCGAGGCAAGAACATCTCAGTGAAATCAATGAAGTTGTTTTTGAAGCTCAAAGACGGGTTCGATTATGCAGATGACAAGCCGTTTGCGACGCACGCGGATGATGATGAAAACTCTTCAGCCAGCAGTTTTCTTACCACGGGGAGTCCGATCGAGGAGCTACCGTTCCGGCAGCTAACTAATGTCGGATCGGTGCCGATCTCGTTCTTCCAACAAGTAAGAGAGAGTGATCTTCCGTCAACTGCCGCCTCGGATAAGACTTGGTGGCAGACGGTCAAGATCAACGACGCTGATCGGACTCGTTTGAAACCATCGGCAATAGATGATTTTTGGATCTTGTGTGAGTATTCAGCAACGTGACGACGGACTGTGGTAGCTGGCGAGTATGGGCCATCACAGCGTAGCCGGCTGCGGCAATTCCTGCTGCCGCCCCCACTGGTGTGCCGGAGACTACCTCCTCTATTGCCGGACTCCAGATGAAGATTTGTCCGCTACTCTCTCATGTTCAAATAAGTTTCTGCCGCTTCGAGATGAGGGAAAGATGAGGGAGTTACGTTGTGATAGCTACCGCGAGGTAGCTTGCTTTCACGGCTGAAGCGTCGATAGATACTGCCTAGTATCATGTAGTAGAAGGTGGTGAAGTAGCGGTGAAGGGACTTAAAATCCGTGATTCGGTTTTCCATGCCTTGAGATATACCTGACTAACGACAATACAAAAATAGTCGCAGGATTAAGGACTGACTGGGTTAGACCATCTCCGTGACGCTGGGGGTACTAAGGTTTGAGTTATGCGCTTCTGATGACACTTACTGATACGGTCCGAAAGTCAGGGAGGCTTTATCCTTTGGCGTACTGATTTCGCTTGTGACGCCGTTGTGACGTAGCTACTGATAAATTCGCATGGGTAGCGTGAAGCTCCATATAGAAGAATATAAAACTCTCAGGAAATCATCGTGGCTGCAACCTCTATCATTTCAGTCAGTTAACAAAAGGAGCAGAGTGCCGTTCGCAACGCAGAGGCCAGGGGTTCGATCCCCCTCTGCTCCACCAATAAGCCTAATATTTTTAACCTGTTACAGCTTCCAGTCAATTCCTCCGTCATTCCAGGTTCCCGAAGCGTCGACGGCTGGCGCCTTCTTCAGAATCCAGCCTTCACGATCGAGAAGCACTTGCCTTACTGGCTCATCCAGGGAAAACTCAAATCGTTGTGACTTGAGTGTGTTCCAAATCACAAACTTTCTTTCCCCGGTCGAAGTCGTCACAACCACATCCAACGGCATTGCAAAGACGCCAGAGTCCTGTTGCACCTGATCGACTGTCAGCTCCAGAGCGTACTTATTGCCGGCGCGAGAAACTGTCCAATGGTATTTATATTGTGGGCTTCCGGTCCCATAGATCCACTCTTTGAAGAACCAGTTGAGCGATCGACCATATTCCTTTTCGCAAACCGCCTGGTAATCCCCGGTCCCGGCGTTCTTATATGCGAATGTTTTGACGTACTTTTTTAACGCTCGGAAGAAGGCTTCATCTCCCATGACATGCCTGACCATGTGCAGCACCCAGGCGGCCTTATAAAACGTCGTAGCTGAGAATAACTTGTCTTCGTCTCTCTCGTTGCTGATAAAAATGCTGCCGCGAAAGTCGTTGCGATCAAACTTACGCATGGCGGCCAGGTAGGCCTCTTTGCCATCGCGGTGCTCGCGCCAAAGCGCAAAAGCATAAGTAGCGAAGCCCTCGTTAAGCCAAACGTGAGACCAGTTCTTCACCGAGATCGAATCGCCGAACCATTGATGGGCCAACTCATGGGCGAGAATGAAATCATTCCTGTGATCGCCCGTGATCCGGGCAGCGCCGTAACTCGGCAGCGTTTGATGCTCTCTAAAGCTATTTAGGGAGAACTCTGCAACGCCGTACTTCTCTTTCAAAAACGGATATGGACCAAAAATAGCGGCATAGGTTTGCATTATGTCCGGCAAAACACTGAAGTCAGCCTTTGCCTTCTCGAGGTCTTCCGGATAGACGTAGAAAATCATCTGCATCGACTGCGCCGGCGAATACTGATAGGAAAGTGTGAACGTGTTGTAGTTCGTAATTGCCAGCGATACCACATCCGGATAGATCGGATAACGTACCTGCCAGTAAAAGGTCCTGGTGCCGTCACTGTTGCGAGTTTCTTTGACCAGCTTTCCATTCGAAGCGACGATCAGCGGGATAGAAACATGCTTATCACCCGCAGTAGTCGACGGCGCATCCACTTGCTCAGGCGTGGTAATGGTTAGATCGACCGAGTCGGCTTTTTCCGCGGGCGTGTCCTTACATGGCCACCATTGCCTTGCTGTGTTGGGCAAGCCATAGGTGTAGATCATCGGAATCGACTGATGCTCGCCAAAGACAAATGCTTTGCCGGCTGGTGTCCCGCGATAATTGACCGTCACGGCAAACGGCGCGCCCGAGCGATATGACTGCGCGAGCATGATGCGCAAAAGATTGTCTTTATGACTAAAGGCTAGATCACGTCCCTCGCTCGTCACCGAAGTCACAACCATGAGGTCCTCCAGATCGAGCGTGATCGCCTTCAACTCTGATCCCCTGGCAATAGCCTGCGTCGTGACGCTGCCGGTAATCGACCTGGCGGCAGGATCAATTCGCAGATTGATGTCGTAACGCTTGACGTCGAAAGCGGACCTCTCATCAGCAGCAGACGAAGAAGGTTCTTGTGATTCAGCCCTGGCTATAGCCGCTTGCGACGACTTAATTCCTGAATAAGCGCCAGCAACAGAGTCTTGGCCGAAATTTGCACTAAAGATGACGAACAAGATTCCGAATAAAGCCATTGTCGTTTTTCGCAGGCGGCGAGTAAAGAATTAGTTGACAGGCTACCGCTAATTTACTTGTTTCGCATCTCTTTGATGATTTCGCGAATCTGGCCAGCATCCGGAGCATTCGGCATCAATCGCAAGTAAGTTTCCAACTCGCCGACCGCACGTTCTTTTTCACCCCGCTCAATATAGAGCGCGCCGAGATACCGGTGCGCCATGTTCGCTTCGTCTCCACCCAGCGCAAGCGCGCGATGTAACTCTGTTTCGGCCTCATCACCGCGCTGCATTTTAATCAACACACGAGCTCTGTAAAGATGAGCGAGAACAGAGGATTCGTTTTTCTCGAGCGCCCGCCGCAGTTCTGACTCCGCTTCAACGTATTTCCTTTCCTGGAGAAGCATGTATCCATAATTGAGGCGCGGAAGAAACGCGTCCGGCGCGAATTTGATTGCCGACTGAAACGACTCAACAGCTTTATCAAGCTGATTGAGTTGGAGAAATTGAGTGCCCATCTCATTGAGGGCGAGTGCGAATTCCGGGTAGAGAGAAATCGCCTTCTCCAATTCCTCGAGAGCCTTCTTGTGGTTGCCAGTCCGCGCCGCTGCCAGAGCCTTAAGATAATCTTCACGGGCCGCCCGCGGAACGCCGGCGAATTCTGCGTTAATTGCCTCTGGCCGAGTACCAACAGTTGATTTTGGCTGTAGCTGGATTTGGACAGTGATGACCTGACCGCTCCTGACTCTTGTACCCTGATCGGTGATCTGAACTGTTTCGTTAACGAGTTCATACTCCGGGCCGGCATTGATGGTCAGATTATAAGTACCTTCCCGCAACCTCTGAAAAAGAAATGTTCCATTATCGGTAGTCAGCGTTGAAGCTCTTGCGCCCGGAACGCTGCTGATCTCAACTCTCAGGCGCTTATCCAATTTATGCCCTGAAGGGTAATAGATATGACCTTCAATCGTGTTCTTGCCGCCACTGCCGGGATTGCTCATATCTACAATTCCGGCATCGGCTTGAGCGAAGATTGCCGCCTGAGCAAGCGCTATCAATAGCGCACTGCGAAAAACAAGTGAGGCGGAACGAATGAGAGCAGCTATGCGAGTGCAGATCATCTTCGGATTCCTCCAGGTTCTGTGATGAATTACAGCCTACTTGCTCAGAAGATAAAAGGAAGGGAGCCAAAAAAAAGGCTCCCCCGAAGGACTATTTTCATAGTCGCAAGAGTTAGAACAGGAATTTGACAGCCAACTGCACGTTGCGACGTTCGAGGTTGCCGTTTGGCGTCAGACCCTTCGTCGCGGTGACCGCTCCACTGGAGACGTCAAGAGTGCCCGGCGTGATGTACAGGTTTGCATGGTTGAACACGTTGAATAATTCCCCACGCAATTGCAGGCTGTATCGCTCACTGAACTTGATGTTCTTGTAGATTCCCGCGTCCATATTCCAGTTGCCGGGACCGCGGAACTGATTCCGTTTGGTCATGTTTGCCGGATAAGGACCAAAGTCAGCACAGCCACACAGCGGATTGAAGAAGGATCCTGCTCCTGCAAGCTGATTCGCCAGGTTTATATACGTAAAGGTCGCGGCCTGGGTGGGATCGGGAACGACATTCACGGTGATTGGTCCAGTCGGTACCAGGCGCACAGAATTGGTAATGGAGTTTGTTCCGTCGAAGATCGTAAAAGGCGTTCCGGTTCTCGCATTGACGATACTCGTCAATTGCCATCCACCCAGCAATGTTTTAGCCGGACCATGTGATTCCTTACCGAATGGCAGGTCCCAGACGACACTGCCGACAAACCGGTGGCGGACATCAAGGTCTGAGTAGCCGTAGTCAATGCTTGGATCGAATGGATTCGTCACCCCCAGGTTAGCATTGTAGTTAGACTCGCTGAAGGTTGTGCTGAGATTATCTTTACTGACCGCATAAGTGTAGCGAGTCGTAAACTGTACTCCCTTGTGGCGGAAGTTGCTGCCATCGAAGGAAACGCTCAACGAATTGTAGTTAGAATAGCCGTCGTTACCACGTCCGTTGATGCCGGTGTACTGCTGGTTGAGACGCGCCAGAGGGTTGGCAAGACCAAGGTAAACTGCTCCCGATCCCAGGAGATTGTAGCCATCAATCGTATAGAGCTTTCTGCCCGCCGAGCCCGAATAAGCCACCGACAAAAGATTGCCCGTTCCCATCTGTTTCTCAAACGAAAGACTGTAGAAATGAGCATAGGCGTTGACGATGTCCTGTCTGACGTGGCGCAGGCTTCCCTTGGGTATCGTCTTGGTTGGAGGCGTATTACCGGAGAGCGGCCCGAAGTTGTTTGTCGTAATGGGCAATACCGGGACATCCCCGGGCGCCGACAGCGATAGAACCAGGTAATTGGGCGGGTTCTGGATAATGTTGAAAGTGACGTTGCCGAAGTTGCGCTCATAAGCCATCCCATAACCGCCGCGCAAACTCATCTTCCCGTCTCCACGCACATCCCAGGCAAAGCCAAGACGCGGGGCAAAGTTATTCTTATCCGGCTTCCAGAGTCCTCCGACGGGACTATTTCCGGCAATCTGTACGCTGCCACTGGCGATCTGTTGCTGAAGCGTGCTGCCTGAGCCGAAGTAGAAATTAGAGTCCAGGTTGGGGTTCTTGTTGTGCTGCACGCCGTAATACTCGTAGCGCATGCCCAGGTTCAAAGTGAATCGCGGGCGAATGCGCCAGGAGTCATTGAAATACACGGCCCACTCCCGGTACCTGTTGCTTCGAGTAAAGTCCGGTGGGCCGACTGGCAAGTTGACGGTTTGGCCCGGAAAGTGTCCCTGCGGATAGATGGCCGCCTGAAATTGCTGAACAATCCCGCGAACAAAACTGTCGAATGCGGTGCCATAGTTACCCCCAACTATAGAGAGGCTCTCCACCGCATTCTGATAAGCACCGAAGAAACGGTTGTCTTGAATATAGTAAACGACACCTCCGAACTTGAATTGATGACGACCGCGCGTGTAGGTCAGATCCTCGTAGGCCTGTCCAACGTTTTGGGGACCGCCAAATCCGGCGGGCGAGTTTGCGGCGTTGTAAGGCCAGTAGCCGGGGAAAGCGAACCCTGCCCCCCCGATGGTGCCGGTCGGTCCCGTAAAGAGGAAAAGACCCGGTTGGATTGGCTGGTCGCCATAAGGTTGTTCCGCATGCAAACGGTTGAGCGCTAACTTCGTCTCCGATACCAGCTTCGCGCTGAAGGTGTGAGTCAAAGAAACCAGGAAGCTATTGTTGAGCGTGGTAGCTGGTGTATCAAAGCCGGCGTATGGACTAAAGGCTGCGGCTCCCTTAAAGTCGAACTCATTCTCACGTGCCCAGCGTCCATAGATCAACGTCTTGCTGCTCAGGTTGTAATCTACACGAGTCACAGTCGAATACCTGTTCTGTGGGAATCCGCCGCCCAAGTCTGTTGGTTCAGTGAAGCGGACTAGCTGGAATGCTGGAAGGTCAGCCGGCAGTGCCGTGAAGGCGTTGCCCGTCGCGGGTAGACTGAGGATGTTCTTCAGGGCGCCGACGGTATAAACCGTACCGGTCGGTGTGGCTTTGAGAGTGGTCCCGCTGAAGAACGCTTGAGTATTCGCGTTCGAAGCAGCAATCAACTGCGGAGTTGGCACCACCGAAAGCACGTCGCCGGCGCTGCGCACTCTAGTCCATTCGGTGCTGTTGAAGAAAAAGAGCTTCTTCGTCTTGATGACTGGGCCACCAAACGTATAGCCGAACTGATTGCGCGTGAATACTCCTCGCTGAATTCCATTGGCATTGTTGAAAAAGCCGTTCGAGGCCAATCGTGAAATGCGATTGAACTCATACGCTGACCCGTGAAAATCCTTGGTCCCAGAGCGGGTCGCAACGTTAATCACGCCGCCCGAGGCGCGGCCATATTCAGCCGAGAAGTTGCTGGTCACCACGCGAAATTCGTTGACTGCATCGAGAGGAACACGCTGGCCGACGGCCGCGACGTACAGGTCGGTGTTATCTACGCCGTCGAGCAGAATATCGGTGCTTGCAGCGCGCTGCCCGTTGATGGCGAAGCCCGCACCGCGTCCCGCAGCTCCGACACCTGGAACGGCGGGGCCCGGATCATCACTCGAGACATTGTTGGAGAGTCTGATTAAGTCATACGGATTGCGCGTCAGCGTTGGCAATTGACGAATCTGTGTGCCGTTGACAACGTTCGACAGTTCCTGGGATTGGGTATTTACTTGTATACCCTCACTGGCTGTTACATCAACCACACCTGATACTTCAGACAATGTAAGCTGACTATCGACCGTTACTCTTGACCCGACGGTAACCTGGATCCGTTTGGTGCTCGGCTTGAAACTTCCTGAATTGACTGTTAAGTCATAGAGACCAGGTTGCAACGCCGCCACGGAATAGGTCCCGTCATCGCCACTGGTTGCCGTAACTTCGCGGCCCGTGTCAACAGACTTAACACTGATATTGGCACCGGCGACGACCGCACCGTTGGGATCAGTAACCCTACCGGTAATCTGTCCGGTCTCAGTCTGCGCCAGCGATATGCTGGTAAACAGAACGAATGTTAATGAGACCATGACGGCTAATGACGTACGTCTTAACCCCGATCGTAGTAATTGCGATTTTTTCATTCTGAGTACTCCCTTCCTGCGTACTTTGTGACTTTGTAATTTCCGTTCGAAATCTGGAACAACCGAAACGTAAAGGGCCCCTTTTCGACTTAAAAAAAGCAAGCCCCATGCCCGCAGGAAACCAGTTGAGAAAAGCTTGTCTGGTATCAGCTTTGAAGCCACCGTCGATCAACTTCGGGAGCTATAACTTCGCGAATCTGTATATTGCGCGCTCTAAAATTGGCGATTTTGAATAAATTGAAAACACTGAAGGCTGAACATTGTTCCGATACTTGATCAATTCGGGATTGAGACTCATCGGGCCTCATCACACACTAACGATTTACAGCGATGGCTCCCCCGTAACTGTGACCTGTGCTCCCAGGTAACCGATTTCTAAGTTGCCTCATCCGGGCCGATCTCAAGCCAATTGACATGTTTTCTGAGTCGGATTGTGAAGTGCAATTCGGTCTTGCTTGCGGTCGTGTCGCTTGAGGGAGGCTTCTGGCAGACGATTATTAAGACTGCGAGTAAGGCTAGTGAGGTTAGGGCTTGAACTTACTCGATAAAGCTCGGATTTCTTCTAACTAGCGCCTGGTTAGGTAAGAGACCCGCTTATCACTCGAATGGATATTTTTTCGCATGGACGTAGCTTGCATTTCATAGCACTTGTGGCTCGTCCGAGCGAAAAGATTGAATGACCAATAAATCTACCTCGTCAGTTGAACGCTTTTCTCAAATTCTCCGGAAGCATGCAGTTACCTTGGCCTCAACTAACCTTGCCCACTTGTCTTCACCATGATGAGCACGAGAAACATTCTAACCAGCCGTCTGATGCAAACGATCATTATGTGACACGCGCAAGAGGTCGCGCCGTGCCTACGCCGAAAATCAGGCCCGTCATGAGCACGAAACTGAAGATGCCGACTGGCGTAGCGATGCCGCCGAGTAGGCCATCAACGATCAGCGAACTTAGCGAGAAGCCCAGCCCGAGAGAGATCGCGGATGTAGCAATCCACTGCCTGGATTGAAACTGGCGACGCAGAACGATGATCCACTGGGCAGTACCCACCGATAGGCCCGTAATGATGCCGAGTACGGCGAAGCTGGCCGCACGCTCAGTCATGCTTAGGCGAAAAAGGCTGGGCCGGTGACCTGAGAGCAACCGGCCAACGCTCTCGACCGTAACGACGCCGAGAGTGAGGCCGATCCCGAAACCAACGCAGGTCGCTACAACCCACAATCTGCTTTTGTCGAGCAGAGACCTCAACTGCAGCCACTGGCTCGCGCCCAGAACGCCGCCAGCCAGGAGAGTGAGAACCGGCGTAATCAGCATCATGCCGACGACAGCCTCGATCGGCCTATCAAGGACGATACCAGCGATAATGCCTGCAGCTAGCCCCAGCATAGTAAGCAGTGCCCACCGAACGATGATTCCATTGATCGATGTTCTCTTCATGGTCTTCTCCTTATCATTAGAGACCTTTACGGCTTGTTCTTCTTGGATACCTCCCATTGGCCGGAAGGATTCAAGACGTGAAGTTCCGTTACCGCGCCATGATCGTCTCTTTGAACTTGCACCCGCGCGGAAGGAATTCCCTCCAGGGAAAATTCATCATGGGCGATCGCACTAAGTAATTACTTCTGCGGTACGCCCATATCCATCGCTAATTTCCACGAGCCATCCTTTTGCCGTTTCCAAATCGTGACGTACCGACCTTCGTCCTTTCCCGGCTTACCCTTCTCTTTGTACTCATACTTATACTTTCCGGTTTCGTAAGCCGTATCGCCGTCTAGCCATACAGTCAGGGCGGTCACTGTTACTTTGACGCCCGGATCGGCGCCCTGCATTGCTGCCTTTTGACGCTCCATGATTTGCTGCGGACCTTTGAGAAGCTTGCCGCTGCCTAGCAGTTGGACGCCGTCTTCGGCGAAGATTGCCGCGACCATCGCAGCATCGCCTTTCGCCCAGCCTTCGCTCCATTGCGCGTTTCCTTTGTCAATGGCGCGTTTTACATCCGCAAGGGTGTCAGATGCACTCGGCGCGGCCGCTTGGTTTTTGGTTTTCCGTCCAGCCTGCTCTCTTTGTCCAAGAGCCATAAACGCGAAAGCGTAAACCGCAAGCGCGATAAGGATAACTCTCTTCATCAGTGGTCTCCTTAGGAATCTGTCTATGTTATGAAGGGAAAGCGCCCGACGCCTCACAACCGTGCGCGGCTCTTAACGTTTGAGGGACCAGGCGAGCCCGGCAACGCATTGGTCGTCTAGAGATCTGATCTTCGCACCTTGCACCGCCTCCTCGGATGGCGGAGTTTAGGATGTCACTCTCAGCACATTGTATTCGGACTGCGAAAATTATTTACCTATCTGGTTTGATGATGCGGCCGAATCCAGGTACCGCGGCTTTGTTTCGATATGATAACCCTTAATTTTCTCATGTAGAGTTGTGGGCCTCAGACCTAGTAACAAAGCTGCGCGTTTCTGATGTCCGTGCGTGTGCCTGAGAGCCTGCACAATAAGAGCGATCTCAAAACGCCTGACCTCATCGTAGAAATCAATACCCGAAGGAATTTTGGGAAGCTGAATCTCCTTCTCGAATTCAAACGCGTTCAAAGTATCCAGCGCTCTCGTCAGCGCAACCGAAGCACGCTTCAGCACTTTGACTCCGTTTGAGCGCCCATTCATGTTCCTACTCTCCAACTGATCCACGTTGCTTAGCTTCATTGGGCCTCCACGCCTTTCGTTTTGCCAGCAATCATCCCTTCCTCGCTACATAGTTGTGTTGATCGGGGTTTCTTGAGAGTTCAGATAGCGAGTTAACACAGACAAGAATCGATCTTGATTTTGTTTCGATAAAGTGAATTTTTTCAGTCTCGACGCTCGAGTAGATCGCCCTTGTGCTGAACGGGAAGACCAGTACAGCGTCATCCGGCGTGAGCATTTCAACGTCCATCGAACACGCAGCACACCAGGCGCGAATTGAACCAGTTCCGGTCCTGATGATCATTGTCCGCTCCGCCTGTATCTCAATTTTTGTCGTTCGCGTCAGCACGTGGTGGCTCCCAACCTGAACTCTTCCGGCACCGGGGAAGAGTCCTATTCAGCTCACCAGAAGACCAAGATCCCACCCTGTAAACGGATTCGCGGTTATAGCCGGTTGCCATTCACATTTTACCTCGTTAAAATCAGGAGGTGAGATCCGGTTCCTCACCGGCATCCAACGTCGCTATTACGGCATCGAAACCGACACAGAAACCCCTCTCACCTCGGGCTGATTGTAAAGCTCGGGGCTGCTGAGTGTCTTTACACCGCGATTAAAGGGTCATTAAAGTTTTTTTAATGGATCGTTTCGGGTAGGCCATGCAGGAAGCAAATCAAATTTATCAATTTGGTTCATTTATCCTCGACGTGGGAGAACGGCGACTAATTCGCGAAGGCGAGCTGCTTTCTTTGACGCCCAGAGCGTTCGAGACTCTTATTACACTGGTAGAAAGAAATGGGCATGTGGTTCGGAAAGAGGAACTACTCGAAAAAGTCTGGAAGGACGCCTTCGTGGAGGAAGCGGTTGTCGCCCAAAACGTCTTCGCTCTTAGGCAGGTGCTCGCCTGCGACTCCGACGGTCGTAAATATATTGAGACAGTGCCTAAGCTTGGTTATCGATTTGTTGCCCCGGTCCAGCATGTTAGCCGAGATCGGTCAGAGCTGGTGCTGCAGGAGCAAACCAGTGCACGAATTCTTATCGAAGAAACAATCGAGAACAGTGGGGAGTCCAAGGGGAGGTCATCTCAGACCCGGGCTCTTATTAGTACTTTCACACGCCCCCGCAATCTTGTAATAGCCCTTCTGGCAATATCGTTGGTCGTCGCTCTGGTTCTAATTTCCGGGTCGACCTTTAGAAAGCGCGACTCAGGCCTCAAGGTAAGCAGAATAGCAGTACTCCCTTTCAAGGCTTTGGGGGCCGATGGCAACAATGAATTTCTGGGGCTCGGAATGGCGGACGCGCTGATTGTAAAGCTTAGCCATTCCCAGGATCTGTCGGTTCTCCCAACGAGTTCGGTATTCCAATTCAGCGGACGCGATCATGATCCCCTGGAGGTTGGGCACCAGCTCGGAGTAGACGCCGTGCTCGACGGGACCACGCAGCGCGTGGGGGATCGAGTAAGAGTGACCGCGCAACTCATTCGGGTAAGCAACCGAGAGCTGCTTTGGTCTGGCACCTTTGACGAAAGATTTACGGATATCTTTACTCTGCAGGATGCGATTTCCGAACAGATGTCTCAAGCCCTGGCCCTGCACGTCGCCCGTAACGACGGAGAGCGCCTAACAAAGAAGCCAACCTCCAGTCCCGAAGCCTATCAATCCTATTTGATGGGACTCTATTTTTGGAATAAACGGACCAAAATCGGACTCAATAAAGCGATTGAATACTTTCAGCAGGCTATTGCCACAGACCCGGGCTATGCTTTGGCTTACGCTGGACTCGCCGATTCTTATTATCTGCTGGCCTATTATAAATACGATACTGACAGGCCTCCCAAGGAAGCGTACGAGAATGGGAAAGCAGCCGCCTTGAGGGCTATTGAGCTCGATCCAAATCTGGGCCAGGCACATGCAGAGATGGCATTGTTCCAATGGACCTATGACATGGACCTATCAGGCGCCCAGGCATCATTTGAGCGCGCCATAACTCTGAATCCCCACGATGCGATGACGCACCTTAGATTTGGCTGGTTCTACATAAACTGCAAGAGCCAACTTCAGGAAGGAATTGGACAGATGAGACAAGCTCAAGAGCTTGATCCTCTCTCTCCAGCGACTAACTCAGCTTTGAGCAGTGCGCTTATCTTCGCCCGCCAATACGATGAGGCGATTGGATTCAGCAAGAAAGCAGTAGAACTGAATCCCGAGCTTGGGACGGCGTATCTGGTTCTGGGTATGGCTTACGAATTGAAAGAAAGATATTCCGAAGCCCTAACCGAATATGATAGAGCACTAGGATGCGATGACAGTCATGAGTATGCCTTAGCATACATTGGTCGTACCTACGCAATGATGGGCCGAAAGACGGAAGCCACTTCTGTAGTAACGAAACTGCGTTTACGGGGCAAAGCCAAATCGCAGAAGGTCCTCTACGGCGTCGCGCTGATATACTCCGCGCTTAACGATAAGGATCGAGCCTTCGAATGGCTGGACAAAGCAATAGCCGCGCACGCTTGTGCTCCGCGCGACCTTAGATATGACCCGGATCTGGACGTTCTTCGGTCTGATCACAGATTCAACGATATTTTGCGCCGGCACAATCTAAATCAGGTCGCTGCCCAATCGTAATCGCCGGTCCTTAATGAGCGGTCGGCTCGAAACAAAACCCCTCAAGACTTGATCTTCGACTGAAGTACCTTAACGGGTGCCCTCATTGTCTCCAGGATCGCTTTGGAGAGGTACTCCTTTGATACCAGGGCCGACCGTTCAACAAGACGGGACGTCCGGAGTTCACCTTACGCGCTAAATAAATCTTTAATAGCAATTTGATTTCTCCCAAAAGACCTCCTGCCAACCTCCAACTAGAATGCTTGAAGAAAGCTGACATCGGGCCAGGATCGTTAGCTGGCGGGCCCTTCGAGTAGAAATGGAGATTAGAGATCAAACGAATGCGCCGAGGTTCCTGAGAGCCGAAGTTGGAAAGAGCGAGCGTTCTGATGCGCGGTCTGAAGTGGCGGAAGGCGTTGAATATAATTTACTTCCTTCCGTAGCGGCGCTCACGACTTTAGCTCGGGCGCTCATGATAGAAATTGAGGAACTTGGCCAACCATTGACTCATTTAAGCTTCTCTGAACAGGTTGCGCGATTTGAAAAAGAGTTGATTCGAAGTGCGTTAGCTCAGACGGGAGGGAAGCAGAGACGAGCAGCTCGATTGCTGGGGATGAAAGTTTCTACCTTACATCGAAAGATAAAAATGTATAAATTGGTGTCATTGCCGATAACACACAACGATCTTGAGCAATAGCTCCCTACTTAAAAATGTCGCCGACGGCGGTCTCTGGTCCTCGTCAAGATTCCTGAGATCACGCTATGTGAATCAATGAATCGCAAGCAAATGTGCGTTCTCCGGAACCACTGCTTTATTCGGAACACAGACACAAATGTAGAGACCGAAGGAGAGGGCGTATGAACAAATGAGTCAAGCAAGATCTTTGGTGCTGGTGGCCGTGGGCTTAATGGTTCTGGCGGTTGGTGCGAACAAGCTCTCTTCCGCCCACGCTAATAGACATTCAGACCCAACGCCTCAGGAAGGCCAGGCATTTGATCAAAATCAAAAGCTTGCTGAATTGTCGAAACGGATCGCCGGACAAGAGAATAAAGCGGCCGGAGAGGTCTTTAAAAACATTCAGATGCTTAAGGCGATGCCAGCTGCTCGATTGCTCAAAGTGATGGAACTTGGCTACAGCAAATCGCTGGGAGTCAATTGCACCCACTGTCACGTGGTGGATCAGTGGGAGAAGGATGATAAGCCGACAAAGCAAATCACCCGAGAAATGATGAAGATGGTCGGCGGTATCAACAATGAGTATTTGAAGAACATCAAGAACTTGAAGAGCGAAAATCCCATGATTAACTGTACGACGTGCCATCGGGGGCAGACCAAGCCTGCGCTGAACATGCCTTAGAATCCTTCGACTACCTGGTCAAGTAAGATTAACCGGGCCAATATTTCGTTATGTGAGAAGACGCCGATGCTCCCCTTGCCGGCGCGTTCGTGTATTCAGATTATCTTCTCAGCGCTCCGTGTTCTATATCTGGAACATTCAATGTCAGTGATCGACGTCCACCTATTCAAATCTGGCAATCCGTAAGCCTGCCAAATCCAAATCTCGCAATAGTCAGATTCAAGAGTGAGGGTAGCGTCCGACGAATCTGAGTGAAGAGTTCAAGAGAATTCCATGTTGCCTACAAAGCCGCTCATCGGCACCCGGGTTGCACATCCCAAGATCGCGAAATTGATGTTCCTTATGGTGTTGTTCAGTTATGGGAACACTCAATTTAAGCACCAGAGTGCAGGCGAACGATACCTGATCACGACAGGAAAGAATTCATGAAGAACAGGAGAGAATCTATGAAGATTAGACACACTATGCTCTTGCTGGCGTTATTGGGCATTTCGATCACCGTCGCGGCGCAGACGAGCCGCGGGACCGTTAGCGGCATTGTCACTGACTCGAATGGTTCCGTAATCGTGGGCGCAACTATCACTCTAAAGAACGTCGAAACTACTCTCAGCCGGACAACCACTAGTAACGCCGACGGCTTTTACCGTTTCGACGCGGTCGAACTTGGAACGTACTCGGCTACGTTTAGTGCTTCAGGTTTTGGGGAGCTAACCAAAACCCAGGTAGTTATAAGCGCCGGTCAAACCACTACAGTTGATGCTCAAATTCAACCCGCAGGCCAGCAAGTAACGGTAAACGTAACCGCCGAAGCCGGTGCATTGCTTCAAACGGAAGCTCCCGTGCGCGGGGGCAACATTAATCAAACGCAGATCACTGAGTTGCCGGTAGCCGGTCGCAATCCGGTGGCGCTGGCGCTAACGCTTCCAGGCGTTAGTTCGAACCGCGGCGGCTTAGGAGTCAGCACGTTTATTGTCAACGGCGCCCGCGGCCGGTCTAATAACTTCATGATTGATGGCATGGAAAACAACGATATCTCTGTCGCCGGCCAGGCTTTTCAAATCACGAATCCTGACGCCATTCAAGAAGTCAACATTCAGACGGGCAATTATGATGCCGAGTTTGGGCGCGCGGGCGGTGGAGTAATCAACGTGATCACAAAGTCGGGCGGGAAGGACTTTCACGGCACGCTATCGGCGTTTCTCGACTCAACGCGTGACGACGCAATTACCAGCTCGCAGGCGCGCAATCCGGCAATAGTCGGTACGGCAGCCTCGATCGCGGCTGGGATTGTGCCACGAGGCTATCCTCCTTTCGGCATCCAGACTGACTACGCAGGAACTTTTGGAGGTCCCCTCTATTTGCCGAAATTCGGCGAGGGCGGGCCATCGATAATCAGCGGCAAGAATCGAACGTTCTTTTTCGTCGCCTACCAGTGGGAACGCCAACGCCAAATTGGTCAACAAGCGTTGACGACGCCATCGGCGGCGGGGGTTGCCACGCTACGTTCGCTTTTCCCTCCCGGGTCTAGCGCAAATGTTGACTCATACCTGGCGGCGACGCAGAACGTCCTGGCGGTAGCAAGTTTCCAGCAAGTGGCGCTCGGACGCGGAGGCAATACCTCGGCCGGCTCGTCAACGAGTTGTCCAGCACCTGCGGGTAACAGGCCCTGCGTAGAATTCGGGTCTTTCTTCAAAAGCTTTTCGTCCATCTTCGACGAGCGTCAATTCCAGCTCCGCATTGACCACAAGATCGGGGAACGCGACCAACTTTCCGGCCGCTTCCTTTATGATAAACAGAGTCAGCCCTTCGGCGGAACTGCCAATGCGCTGCCCGGCTTTGAGGCCGACTTCAGCGGACTCTTTTACAACTTCGTCATCTCAGAGACTCACGTCCTTTCGTCGAGCGTGACTAACGAAATGCGCCTGGGCTACAACCGTATTGGCTTCAATTTCCCACTCCATGATGAAAACGCCGCTGCCAATGTGCCGCGTATCGTTTTCAACGGCCTTACATTAACCAGCCTCGGCGCCGATCCCACATTTCCGCAGGGTCGCATTGCAAACAACTACGTAGTTCAGGACACGATCACGAAGATCGTTGGCAATCACACCTTCCGTGGCGGGATAGACTATCTGCGCCAGATTTCGCGACAGGCCGCGCCCTTCAACCCTCGAGGCTCACTAACGTTCACGACCAGCACTGGCTACAATTCCTTTGGTAATTTTGTCGATAACTTCGGCGGGTCAAATGCGGCCGCCTCACGCGACTTCGGAAGTGCCATTTACCATCCGTCGCTGCACCGCATCGCCGGTTTCTTTCAAGACCGTTGGAGGGTGAGGCCCGAGCTTACGCTTACGCTCGGATTACGCTACGAGTACTTTGGGACGCCATTTAACACCTTGAGAACCCCAGCTTTCACCGGTCTTTTTAACGTCGATCCGGTAACGCTCGCCGGCCCATACAATCAACCTAATCAGGTTCGGCCTGACAAAAACAACTTCTCACCGACCCTGGGTTTCGCCTGGTCGCCATCGAATTCCAAGGGATTTCTTGGGAGACTATTTGGTGAGCGTAAGACGGTCATCAGGGGCGGCTATCAAATGGGATATGACTCGTTCTTTAATAATATTGCCTCAAACGCGGCGGTCTCCTCCCCAAACATTATCTCAACCACTGTGACTTCGCTCACTTCAGCGGCAAATCCCCGCGGGCTACCTAATTTCACTTCGCAATTTCCCACTACCGCACGACCGACTTCGCCTTTCGATTCGCAGACATTGATCGATCCTAATCTTGTTAACCCCTACTACCAGCGCTGGTCCCTGGGGATGCAGCGCGAATTACCGCACCACTTGATCCTGGATGTCTCTTATGTCGGTTCAAAAGGCACCAAACTCTACGTAACTGAGGATGCCAACCCGGTTCTGAATCGTCCCGACTTGCTTCCCCCGGTGCCCGCCGGCTTCACGGGTACGCCGCAGAACCGACTCGATCGCCTGCAAGGCGTCCGACAAGTCCGGACAAACGGTGCCTCTTCGATATACCACTCCGCGCAGATCGAGGTGCGGAGACGTTTCGCCAACAATTTGACAATGACGGGCGGCTACACCTGGTCGAAGCTGGTCAGCAACGCTGATGAGGTGTTTGGCATTGGTTTGGCAACGACTACCGCGTTTTTTGCTCTGCCGGCAGTGCTCGGCGGTGGGCCGTTGGAGCGAAGCGTGTCTCTCTTCGATCGCACCCACAAAGCTAACATCACATGGATTTACGAGATTCCCTTCATGAAGGAGCAGCGGGGTTTCCTCGGACACGTAATTGGCGGCTGGCAGCTTTCAGGCATCACGACGTGGGAGTCGGGTGTGCCGTTTTCTGTTTTTAATGGGCTCGATTCCGATGGTATCGGCGGCGGACTTGAGCGTCCCTCGTTCAACCCAAGCGGTCAGCGTGGAGTGCGCGCGGTGCCTGTGGTTGACGCCAACAACTGCATCACGCGCTACATTAATCCGGATGCGGGTGGAGCAACCATCGATCCGCTCACAGCGCAATACATTGTCAATCCGACATACGTGCCTGGCGCCACCTGCAGCGTTCCGCGGTTCGGCTCTTTGGGGCGCAACACTCTGCGGACGCCAGGTCTCAACAACTGGAGCATGAATCTGCAGAAGAACATTCATTTGGGCGAGACTATGAAGATCGAGCTTCGCGCGGAGATCTTCAACGTGTTCAATCACCCGCAGTTCACTCAAGGGAGCATTAGCCCCTTCTCACCCTCCGGTGGCGCGATCAACTCCAACGCGGCAACCGCGCCTGCCGGGCGATTCCTTAATCCGGACACAGTGGGCACTGACGGAGGTGGGCGAGTGATTCGCTATCAATTGAAGTTTCTTTTTTAAGCTGGCATAGCGCGCAAACATTCATAACCGCGACGATGCCGCCTTCTATCCGAACGCAAAAGGGGAAGGAGTGAAGTATAGGATGGCCTTGTACAGCGTACGTTGGCGCCCTCGAGTTTGCTGCTCAGAGTCGAGAACTCTCCAGGTGCCCGTGTTCGGAACTAGTCAGATCGTAGAAGGGTTTATGGACGGGACCGAGTATCGGAACAGATTTGGATAGTGGGGTAATTGTGTCTTTACCTCACTATCCAGATTTGGGTAGTGCCCTAATTTGAAATCTAATGGCAGTTCGGTCATGCACTGACAAACCCTTTAGGATGTCTCGGGTTGCAAGGCAAATCGTTGACGCAGATACGCTTCATGGCATGCACGGCGGAATTGAAGGCGGTAATGATTGATCCACCCTTCTTACCAAATCAGCTTTATCCGGGGCGTTGCGGTCCGGCAGTTGTCACGGTGTTTTGTCTGTTTCCTTGATGACTTCGGCTCGCCACTGATTTTTTCTGTCCTAACGCTTCTACCTGAGCCACAAATCTCTGCAGCAAGGGCGACGAATTGTCCTTTTTCCAAATTAGGTTAAACGGAAGCCGGACATCCATATCAACAACCGTGAGCAAAGCGATACCTCGGGGACAGTGCCAACGCACGGTTTCGGGTTGCCAGGAGAGTCCAATCCGGCACTGAACAAGACCCAAATTGGTGTCGCGATCGGGTGCCTCCTGAACAATGCGCGGAGCGCTTAGCCCGCCGCGAGCACACGCCTGCATCATTCGATCATAGAAAACTGGATTGACCCAGCGGGGGAACCAGACAAACGGCATGTTCTGCAGATCCCGCAATCGAACCGTTTTTCGTTTCGTTAATGCGTGACCTTTGGGCACTGCCAGGACCATTCTGTCCTGCGCGAACTCCCAATGTGCCACGTCCTTGTGCCACGGTGTGAGACTGGCGGCAAACCCAGCATCCAGTCGGCCGGACAGGATGGCTTCAACCTGATTAACAGAAAGCAGATGATGCAGCTCCAGCTCCACGTCCGGCTGCCAACGCCGCAATTCGCGAAAAGAGTCTACAACTATTCCATGCCAGGTTACCGCAGTGGCAATTCCGATTCGAAGCGTACCGGCTTTGCCATGGGCTATCCGCTCGGCGCGAAGCTTCGCCTCATCGACGTCTTGCAAGATGCGACGAGCATCGGTCAAAAACAGTTTCCCCGCCGCGTTCAATCGGACACCTCGTGGCAATCGATCGAATAGAACGAATCCCATCTCTTTCTCTAGATCCTGGATCTGCCGTGATAGGGCCGGCTGAGCGACATGGAGGCGCTCGGCAGCCCGACCGTAATGCTGCTCCTCGCCAACTGCCACGAAATATCGCAAATGCCGCAACTCCATTCGATACCTCCCAGGTATTAGATCGATGAAAACAAAATCTTAGACGTATCAATTTGATTTTTGCATACTCGCCGCCAGATATGAAGACACTAGTACTAAACGCCCTGGGTCATGGGTTTGATTTCGAGGATGTGGAGATCGCCGCGCCAATCGGTCGCGAAGTGCTTGTCGATTTGCAGGCGTCAGGCCTGTGTCACACCGACCTGCTGTTCGCCACGCACGATATTGTTCCGTTACCAGCTGTACTGGGCCACGAGTTATGCGGCGCTCGAAGAGGGCTCGTTCAACCGGATCGTAGTTACTTCGTTCTGACAGTAAGACACTTATATATAAGGAGAGGTGCCCGCCATGCAAACAGTCGCAAAACGAGAAACGGTCAAGACTATCACGACGCAGTATATCGATGGAGCATTCGTTGAATCCCATGGTCGGGAAGTCATGGATATCGTCAGACCCACCGACGGCCAGGTGATCGCCCGCGTGACGCTGGGTGACGAGGTGGATACGCAGCGCGCGATCGCCGCAGCCAAAGAGGCGTTCGCCAGTTTTGGCCGGTCGACCAAGGAAGAGCGCGCGAAGATCTTGCGGAGGTTGCACGAAGCGGCTTCGGCGCGCCTTGACGATCTGACGGCCGCGATGGTCGAGGAATACGGAGGTGTCGTCCAGTTCGCCGGGCCCATCGTGCAGTCTGGCATCAACGCGTTTTTGGCTTCCGAGAAGGCGCTCCAGGAACTTAAATTGATGCGCAGCTGGGACAAGACTACGGTGACCTTAGAGCCGGTCGGCGTCGCAGGTCTGATTACGGCGTGGAACGCGAACGCGCTGTTCATTTGTCTCAAGCTGGCCTCAGCAGTCGCCGCTGGCTGTACAGTCGTCATAAAGCCCAGCGAGTTGAGCTCGCTGCAGACAAGGGTGTTAGTCGAGGCGCTGCACGAGGCCGATCTCCCGAAGGGCCTCTTGAACGTGGTCACGGGTCTCGGCAATGTCGTTGGCGCCGAATTCGTGCGCAATCCCGACGTCGCCAAGATCTCGTTCACAGGCTCGGTGGCCGTAGGCGAGCGGATTATGCGCGACGGGGCGGAGACCATGAAGCGCGTTACACTCGAGTTGGGGGGCAAGTCGCCGACCATCCTGCTAGATGATGCTGCTCTTGACCAGGCGATCCCCTCGGCCCTCGTCATGGCGTTTTTGAACAGCGGGCAAGCGTGCGCCGCGGGGACGCGCCTCCTCGTGCCGAAGAGTCAGCTCGATGCGGTAAAGCGGGGCATACCCGACGCGATGCGCGCTTTTGCCGTCGGCGATCCGGCTGATCCCAAGACCGCTGTTGGACCGATGGTGTCGCAGAAACAGTACGAACGCGTGCAGTCATATATACGCAAGGGCATCGAAGAAGGCGCAGAAGTTCTCGTGGGTGGGGAGGGTCATCCCGAAGGTTTCGAAGCGGGTTACTTCATGAAACCCACCGTGTTTGTTAACGTGAAAAACGATATGACGATCGCCCAGGAAGAGATTTTCGGCCCGGTCTTGTGTGTCATCGCTTATGACTCTGAGGATGAGGCGATCCGGATCGCCAACGACTCTAAATATGGTCTCCACGCCTCCGTCCTCGGTACCGACCTCCAGCGCGCGCGTCGCGTGGCTTCGCAGATCCGGGCCGGGCGCGTCGTGATCAACGGCATGACGGACGATCCGCAGGCGCCCTGGGGTGGGTTTAAGTATTCCGGGATTGGCCGGGAGTATGGCAGGTACGGGATCGAAGCGTTTCTCGAACCCCGGGCCATCATCGAATCCTAAGGAGACGTTCCTATGAGTCAACACGTTACGATCTCTGCCAACAAAGCCGCGGATCGCCTCGCTATTCGGGAGCTCATTGAGGCCTACGCCCATTGCGCCGATCGTCGTGATGCTAAGGGTCAGATGGCTCTTTTTACAGCAGACACTCACTTCGTCGTGTATATGAACGCCAAGGATCCGACGCCGTCGCAAGAGCTGCACTCGCGCGAGGCGCTCGCCCCAGTATTCGCCGAACTGAACCAATACGAGGCCACCACGCACTTTGTCGGACAGAGTACGATCTTTACTCTGACGGATGACCGAGGCACGGGCGAAACCTACTGCCTTGCGCATCACGTTACCGTCGACAGCAGCAAGCGACGCCTGATGGTCGCCTCGCTGCGCTACCTCGACACGTTCGTGAAAGCGGACGGCGCGTGGCTGTTCTCGGAGCGCCTGCTGTACGTCGACTGGGTGGACGAACGCGCACTATCATGATGGCGCCGGAAAAGCAGAAGCGGCTGGTAATCGTCGGCGCGACTGGAATGGTCGGTGGCTACGCGCTTCGCTATGCGCTCGATCACCCCGCCATCGGCGCTGCGACCGCGATCAACCGCAAGCCGACGGGCCTCAGGCTCCAGAAACTGAACGAGGTGCTCCATCAAGACTTCGCGGACTGCTCCGCGCTCGCCGACGTGCTCACCGGTCAAGACGCGGCGGTCTTTTGTCTGGGCGCGTATACGGGCGCGGTTCCTGACGCGGAACTTCGTCGGATCACGGTGGATTACACCGTTGAGTTCGCGCGAGTGCTCCGCGTCAGCAGTCCCAACGCGACGTTCGCGTTCTTGAGCGGGGGTGGCGCCGATCCGACCGGGCGAAGTCGGATGGCCTTCGCACGCTATAAGGGACAGGCCGAGAAGGCCCTACTTGCAGCGGGTTTTCCCTGCGTTTATATCTTCAGACCCGCGTATATCTATCCTGTGCAGCCGCGCCAGGAACCGAATTTGAGCTACCGCCTGTTGCGCGTGGGCTACCCAGTTTTTCGGGTGCTGTTCCCCAATCAAGTGATTCGCGCTGACGACTTGGCGCGGGCCATGGTGGACGTCGTCGTCCGCGTTGGGCAAGAACCGCGAAGTGTTGTTTTTGAGAATCGTGACATCAGGGCGATGGTTCAATCGGTGCATCCCCAAATCGAGTGATCGAATCGCGACTCCACCTTGAGCCTCCTTCGATTAATCACGTTTGCCGTCGAAGTGCACATCGTTCCGAGTAACGAGGCGTCAAGCGGCTGTGGTGAGCCTCCTGTATCCGTGATCTCGCCCGCAGTCGTCAACGCCCTTTACCATCTCACTGGTAAGCGTTTAACCGTAGACGTGGTGAGTGGAATAAATGGAATGACTCTCAACCCGGCGCGCCACCGCCCATGCGTGTAGCGGAGAGAAGTTAAGGATAACGTTTATCAACCACGCCACGGTGTGCCCCTGGGCGGCATATTGTGGCCGGGACGAGATCGCGTCGCCGGCGCGATCAAGGTAACTAACCCTGACTTTCGATATCAGCCAATTGACTAGCCCGAGGAATCCAGAGACAAACCACTTTGACAGCAGTCGCCCCGTTTTAGATGATGGGCACCTGTTCTATTCTCGGTGATCAGGCTAAAGCGCGGCACAGTAAGTAGCGGAGGACATTATGAAGACTCTATTCAAGACTCCTTTGATAATCGTCGCCATCACCTCCTTGGCCTATGCGCAGGAAGGACAAGTGCGGTTGTCACCATCGGAGATCAATTCACTCGCAAGCGTTAACGCAGGAGCAGGAACATCGGGAGTGAACGGGATCCAAACTCGCACGCTCAAGGGTGACGCCTCGAAGCTCGGAATGTATACAATCCAGTTGATGATTCCGGCTAATGTCAGGATACAGGCTCATACTCATCCTGACGATCGCGTGGCCACGGTTATTTCTGGAACGTGGTACATCGGCTACGGCGCTAAGTTTGACGAGGCAAAGTTAAAGGCCTTGACCGCCGGAAGCTTCTATACCGAACCGCCCGGTGTCGCACATTTCGCGAAGACCGGTAACGAACCGGTCGTGCTTCAGATCACCGGTAACGGGCCAACTGGAACAGAATATGTTGAAGCCGGCGCAGCAAGCGTTCCGGCAAAACCAAACTACGATTCACTCTTCGCAAATGTGAATGGTGTTCGCATTCATTACCTCAAGTCCGGTAGCGGCAAGACGCCGCTGATACTGATACACGGCTTCGGTGATGATGCTCGGATGTGGCTTCCCCTCTTCACGGACTTTGGCAGAGATTACACAATAATTGCTCCTGATTTGCGCGGCCTGGGCCAATCGTCGAGAGAAGGAACCGGCTATGACAAGAAAACTGCAGCCGTCGATATCCATGAGCTGGTTAAGGGCCTTGGGTACAAAGATATCTATCTCGTCGGTCACGACATCGGGATGATGGTTGCCTATGCTTATGCCGCGCAGTTTTCCGCCGAGGTCAAAAAGCTTGCCCTGCTGGACGCGCCCATCCCTGGCGTCGGCGATGTTTGGGAAAAGATCTACACGACTCCCGCGCTTTGGCATTTTCATTTTGTGAACAGTCCGATTGCGCTTGAATTGGTGAACGGGCGCGAGCGCGTCTTTCTCGAACACGTCTGGCAGTCATTCGGCGGTGACTTGGAGAAATTCCGAGAGGAAGAAAAACGCATGTACGCGCAGAGCTATGCTCAGCCCGGAGTAATGCGGGATGCATTTGAATATTTTAAAGCGTTCGAGCCACAGGACGCCGCAGACAACCGTAATTTCGCCAGGACCAAACTGCCGATGCCTCTGCTTGTTATTGAAGGTGAAAAAGGAATGAATGGCGTGCTCGCCATTCAGGCTGCGCTAATATCGGACCACGTCAAGGCGATAAAATTCCCTTCAGGCCATTGGCTGATGGAAGAGAAACCGGCCGAGACATCTGCAGCTTTGAAGGACTTTCTCGGTAATTGATCATTGGCCAAATTACCTCTCTTTGTCACTCGTAACTGATCTTCAGCCGATCGAGTCAAGATTCGCGATTATTTCGGGAGGAAGTTGTAGCGTTGCAGCCTTGAGATTCTCGCGAAGATGTTCAAGTGAAGATGTACCCGGGATCAATAGGATGTTAGATGAGCGCCGAAGAAGCCACGCGAGAGCGACCTGCATAGGCGTCGCCTGAAGTGACGTTGCTGCTGCTTCGAGCTTCGACGACTGTAACGGAGTGAAGCCTCCCAGTGGAAAGAACGGCACATAACCTATCCCTAACCTTGCGAGGTCATCGATGAAGCCATCATCATTCCGGTGCGCTACGTTGTACAGATTCTGCACGCAGACTATCTCCGTAATTCTCTGACCTTCTGCGAGCTGTTCGGGAGTGACGTTACTAAGACCGACATGACGAATCAGCCCTTGACGCTTGAGTTCTGCCAGCACAGTCAGCGGCTCTTCAATTGATCCCTCCGATGGCCCCATAACTCCGCCGACTCGGAGATTGACGATGTCGAGCTTCTCTAACCCGAGATTTCGGAGGTTGTCATGCACGGCATCGATCAGCTCTTGACGCGAAAGCGCATGAAGCCAGGACTTGTCGGCACCCCGACGAGCGCCCACCTTGGTGACGATCACAAGGTCATCCGGATAGGGATGAAGTGCCTGCTTAATGATCTGATTGGTCACATGCGGACCGTAGAAGTCGCTGGTATCGATATGATTGATGCCGGCGGCAAGTGCGTCTCGCAGAACAGCAATCGCTACGTCAACATCACGTGGTGGCCCCCACACTCCGGGACCGGCAAGTTGCATCGCACCATAGCCCATGCGGTTTAGAGTCATCGCGGTGCCAGGGAGCGTGAAGCTGCCGCCAAGGTCCATCCGTTTCGTCATTTCAGGTTTCTCCTCGAGGTTGTGGTACCTGTACATCGTGTGGGGCCTCCGGTTGCCGATTTCACTTTCGCTCGTTTCACACTGATAAGTAAATAACTATTGTCAGGTTCCTGTCCATAGTCTTAAGGTTTATGACTAACGATACACAAATGCCCAGGGAGTGCGACATCAGTCTGACTTCAGGCCCCCAACGATTGACATCTGCCTTACTCTGAAGTATGGCCGGCGCATTCGCACGGCCGGATGAGGCAGGCAATGGTCAGTATCTGCCACTCGTCGGTGATTTCATGAGCTTCAATGAAATCGTTGAGACTTTGAATCGAATGGGCCATAACTTTTCATACAAGCAGGTCCCAAAGGAAAACTTCGCCGGCTCCTTTCCTGGAGCAACCGAAATTGCCGAGACGTTACTGGGAAGCTCATACTTATCTGGGTTCAGATTCGTCCGATCGAATTGCTCTCGCAAACAAAGTAGCAGGCCGGGAACCGTCCCGGTTTTCGACCTGGGCTGGGGAGAATTTTCCCAAACAGCTCAACGCCACTGACGGCGCATTACACTGAAATTGGTAAGGTTTTTGAAAAACTATCGAAAGGAAACGCGAAATGAAAATCGTAATCGTCTCGCTTCTACTGAGCGAGCACCTGATGCACAAATGACACGGCAATCGAACCTTCCCCGACGGCGGACGCTACACGCTTCAAGTTCCCGCCACGGATATCTCCGACAGCGAACACACCGGGCAAACTAGTTTCGAGGAGGTATGGCGCGCGAGTAAGAGGCCACTTGGCTTTCGCCAGGTCTTCCGTCGTGAGATCTAAGCCGGTCTTGATGAAACCTCCCTGGTCACACGCCACACAGCCACCGAGCCATGCAGAATTCGGCACCGCGCCGGTCATCGAAAAAAGGTGGGCAATGTTGCGCGCCTTAGTCTGTCCAGTTTGATTATTGCGCCAAGTTACGCGCTCAACGTGGTCGGTTCCTTCCAACGCAGTCACTTCAGTATTGGTATAAAGTTCAATGTTCGGCGTCTCTTCGATGCGCCGGATCAGATAGCGTGACATTGTCTTAGCCAGTCCGTCAGATCGAACCAGCATATAGACTCGTCTGGTCGTTTGCGCCAGAAAGACTGCTGCCTGACCGGCAGAGTTGCCGCCGCCCACGACAATTACTTCTTCGCCGCTACACAACTGCGCTTCCAGGTGCGTGGCCCCGTAATAGACACCAGCACCTTCAAACTTCGAGAGACTTTCCAGCTGCAGTCTTCGGTATTGCGCGCCCGAAGCAATCACCACCGTGCGCGCAGGAACGCTTTGTCCGTTCCCGATCAACACTGCGTAAGGCCGGCGATCACAAGCCAGGCCTTTAGCGTCCTTGGCAATCAACATCTGGGCGCCGAACTTTTGCGCCTGCGTGTACGCGCGGCCCGCGAGATCGTGTCCGGATATGCCGGTAGGGAAGCCAAGATAGTTTTCGATTTTCGAACTCGCTCCCGCCTGACCGCCGGGAGCGGTTGATTCGATTACCAGGACATCGAGTCCTTCCGAGGCGCCATATACTGCCGCCGCCAAACCCGCGGGCCCCGCGCCCACGACGATCAGGTCGCGCACATGTTCTTCATCTACAGCTTCATTAAAGCCGAGGCAATCAGTTATCTCTTCATTGGTAGGATTGCGCAGCACTACGTTGCGGCGACAGATGAGGACGGGCAAGTCTGTGATCTCGACGTGGAAGCGATCTAACAGATCCTGAACATCTGCCTCGCGATCGAGGTCGACATACGAATACGGTTGGTAATTGCGAGTGAGAAATTCCTTGATGCGGAAAGTGTCGAGCGAATGGCTTGAACCAATCAGAACCAAGTCACCAATTCCACGAGCGATCAACTCCAATCGGCGAAGAATATATGCGCGCAAAAAGACGTCGCTTAGCCCACTATCGGTTTGCACGAGGTTGAGCAACGCTTCGCGGTCGATTTCGATCAACTCGCTCGGTTCCGCCGCTCGAATTCTGGCCAGAGCGCGTCGTCCTGAAAGCAAATTCAACTCTCCGGTAAACATCCCCGGTCCACAAATGGCAAAGACTTCTTCTCTATTGTCGCTCACACGCAGAGCTTCGAGCTTGCCCTCAACGACTACAAAAACCCTGGTCGGTTGCTGGTTAAGCTCAACCAGTATTTCGCCTGATGTAACCTTTCGGATTCGGCCGTGAGTCAACACTCGTGCTTGTTGTTCCGCGGTAAGGACGGGAAACATCTCGTCCGGTGACGAGCCGGGTAAACGTGTTGCCGGGATTAAGTCCATTATTGGTTCGGCATCAATTAACGATAACAAAGTAGGCCGAATGATATCACCGGCATCGGGAGCGAAGCGATTTCCGTGCCGGGCCTTTTGTCTAGCGACCGGAGTTGCTAAGGAGTATCTTAGTCGGCGGCATTTCCGTTTTTAGACATGAGCGCTTCCAAATCAAAACCGACCGTCGACTTGCAACAGATAGTCGATGTCATTCCGCAAACGATCACGGTCCTGGACCCGGACGGGACTATCATTTACGCCAATCAGGCAGTGCTGGATTACACGGGTCTTACCATTGATGATGTGATGAAGTCTGACTTTCGCGATCGCGTCTTTCATCCCGGAGATGTCGAGCGATTAAGCGACGAACGACAGCAAGCGCTGGCGCGAGGCGAGCCGTTTGAAAATGAGCAAAGGGCCCGAGGAAAAGACGGGACGTACCGATGGTTTCTCATTCGTTATAAGCCCTTGCGAGATACGACCGGTCGCCCGGTCCGCTGGTACGTGAGCGGAACTGATATTGACGATCTCAAGCGCGCTGAAGCCAGGCTTCAGCATGATGAGCGAGAGCTAAGACAATTAGTTGATTCTCTCCCTCAGCACGTTCTGGTTCTCGACGCCAAAGGCTCTATCCTTCAGGTGAACCAAATGATGCTCGATTATCTCGGCCGTACCTTGAAGGAGATGCAAAGCCCACCGATTGCCGAGCGAGTCACAAGAGACCTTCATCCGGACGACGTGGAAAGAGTTCAAACCGAGCGAAAGGTCGGCTTATCTCGGGGAGCTCCATTCGAGATTGAAAAGCGGTCGCTTGGGAAAGACGGGCAATTTCGCTGGTTCCTATTTCGGTATAAGCCACTGCTTGATGAAAAGGGTCATATCGCCAAGTGGTTCGTGACAGCCACCGACATTGAGGATCGCAAGCAGGCTGAAGAGCGAATCCGAAACGAGACGTTCGCTCTGCGTGAGGAGATCGATCGGACTTCGATGTCCGAGGAGATTGTTGGATCATCTCGCCCGCTGCGTCGCGTGCTGGCGCAGGTTGACAAGATAGCACCTACAGATTCGACCGTGCTTATTTTTGGTGAAACGGGCACGGGAAAAGAACTGATTGCGCGCTCGATTCATAAGCGGTCAAAACGCTCGCCACGAGCTTTTATCGCCGTGAATTGCGCCGCGATTCCGCCATCGCTCATCGCCTCAGAATTGTTTGGCCACGAGAAGGGCGCCTTCACCGGCGCCGGCCAGCGGCGTCTCGGTCGTTTCGAAGCCGCGGAAGGCGGCACGATCTTTCTGGACGAGGTAGGCGAATTACCTCTTGAAACCCAGATTGCTCTATTGCGAGTGCTGCAGGATAAGAAGATCGAGCGCGTGGGAAGCAACCAATCCATCTCAGTCGACATACGAGTGCTGGCGGCGACGAACCGTGATCTGAACGCCGCTATATCTGCAGGAGCCTTTCGCCGGGATCTCTTTTATCGATTGAATGTTGTTCCCATTGAAATACCCTCGTTGCGTGAACGGAAAGATGACATTCCTCTATTACTTGAATACCTGATCGATCGTTATGCACAAACGGCGGGCAAAAAGATCAGGAAGATGGAACGAAAGACTTTGGAGCTGTTTCAAGCTTACGACTGGCCCGGCAACATTCGTGAACTCCAGAACGTTGTCGAGCGTGCGGTGATCTTAAGTGACGGGGAAACCTTTGTAGTTGACGACTCTTGGTTTGTAAAAGGATCGAAAGAGCCTATTGGTCCAACGATCCCGTTTGCGGATGAAGTGGCTCTACATGAGAAGGAATTGATTGAAGCGGCGTTGAAAGAATCGAAGGGCCGAGTATCCGGTCCATCCGGTGCAGCCGGCAGACTTGGCATCCCGCGACAGACGCTCGACTCAAGAATCAAAGTGTTAGGCATCGACAAGTATCGCTTCAAAGTGCGTTAGCTTCGATCAACTCGCAGACCGCACCGGATGCCGAGAAGAGACAAGCCATGTCCTACAGCATATCGACGTTGCTGACCCGCAATCTTCACGACGTCTTCGGTGAGAACGACCCGGCGCTTCGGCGCGCGGCGATTGACGAAATCTTCACCGAAGATTGCGTGTTCTACGATCCCAACGGAGGCGTCTACCGAGGCCGCGACGAGATCGATCGAATCACGGGGGCGATCAAGGCTACTCACCCTGAGTTTCAATATCAGCCAATTGCCGGGCCCGAGGAATTGGGCAATGGCGGGCGGATCCAATGGGTATCGGGCCGCCCTGGTGAGGCGCCAGCTTACGCCGGGACTGATTTCATCATTGCTCGGGACGGGCGGATTGCCGCCGTTTATCTCTTTTTCGACAAGTTATAATTCGAGGAGCGTGCCGAGCACCGCGGGCCACCGTTTCTCGAAGTCGTCGTCGCGTTGGAGTCCGCGCTGCAACAGAGCTTGGATTCGCTGCTGCGCTTCAGGCCATGTCAGCGCGGTCCCAAAAGAGGTGAAGGCGTCGAGGAGCCGGTCGGCGGATGGCAACGAGACTTGGTTAACAAGATTCTTCGCCGCCGCAATAGCACCATGGTCAAACGATGCAATCCGGCGCGCGAGCGCGACGACGAAGCCGTCCAACTCCGCGTCCGGAAGTGCCCGGTTGACGTATCCGTATCGCTCCGCGGTATCCCCATCGAAGTCGTTCGCGCCGAGAACGATTTCGAGCGCCCGGCCACGGCCGACCAGATGTGGGAGGCGTTCCGTGCCGCCGCCGCCGGGATGCAGTCCCACCCCGACTTCGGGTTGGCCGAGTCGCGTGTTCTCGCGGGACGCGAAGCGCATGTCGCAGGCGAGGACGAACTCGCTGCTCACGCCCCGGACGCAGCCCCGGATCTTCGCGATGCTAACCACCGGAGACTTAGTGAGACGCACAAACGTATCCATCAGGATCGGGAGGCCCGAGCGCCCAACAGCCGTCATGATGTTTCCTATCTTGCCGGTCAAATCAAAGTGGGCAAGATAGAAGTCAGGATTCGCGCTCTCGAATACCACGACTCGCAGGCTCGGACTGGCGTCCATTCGCGCGAGTAGATCCTGTAGGGCTTCGAATATGCTGGCGTCTACAATGTTGAAAGGCGGGTAATCGAATACAACCCGCCAGTACGCAGGCGTTTCCTCGATTATCCGCACGGGCGCTGCTGGATTAGGTTTAGCCATGGTTCACCCTTCTTAGACCTCGAAAGAGCGGGACGGAGAGGTGATCTTCTTTTCTTCATAGGAACGCATCCGCGCGAGCCCAGCTTCGGAGATACACAATTTCAAGAAGATGTTTCGTTCGAGCGCAAGGCCCTGCGCCAGCGGCGTCTCCGTGGCGTTGCGGACGAGCCGTTTGATGTAAGCGACCGCTTCCGGCGGATGTAACGACAGGCGCCGCGCAATCTCCATCGCGCGATCGAGGGCCTTGCCGCTGACGGTTTCGTGCACCAAGCCCTTCCTTTCGGCTTCACGCGGACTGAGTGCCTTACCCATGAGAATGTGCATGAGCGCGGCTGGCGTTCCGATGGTGCGCGGCAGCCGTTGAGTGCCGCCGGCGCCGGGAAGGAGACCAAGCTCTGCCTCCGGCAATCCGATCAGGTATTCGCCGTCCTCAGCGATACGAAGATCGCAAGCTAACGCGAACTCGAAAGCGCCGGCCAGTGCTGTCCCGGAAATAGCGGCGATTACCGGTTTTGGCATGCTCTCGCACAGCGCCATTGCCTTATCGAAGAATCCCCCATTGTAGGTCGCGTTCTCCGGCCACTGGCGACCCGAAGCGCGCAGGGACTCGGCGATCTCGATAAGCGCTGGAATACTAAAATGACGATTGAAATAACCGGGCGCGCCTCCAGTAATGACGACAACGCGAACCTTAGCGTCGCCCGCGAATCTGTCCAGCGTTTCGGTGAGCGCGTCGCCCATCTCCGCGTCGAAGTAGATGCGCTTTGCGCTGCCCAGTCTAATGACTGCAATCCCATCGGATACTTTTGTCGTCAGAACATCGGCGTTCATCGGGTCCTCCTGAGTTGCGACGGTTTGTTTTTCTAAGGTCACTTCTACACGGACATTTACGCTGCCGCTTCGCGCAAGAGAGTCTCGACTTTGTTGTCCAGATCTTCCGCCACCTGGAGCGCCTCACGGTTTCCGTACGGAGCCAGAAAACTGGCCATCTTGTCATATGACAAATGCACGCCATCTGAACGCTCATCCACGAGCACCGTAACCGGCGCATAAGAGCCGGCATCTGGAACATGCTTGGCCATTTCCTTCATGATGAGTGGATTGCCAATCAGCAAACGGACGATCCTGGGTGTTTCGCCATCTGTTTCTTTGCGCACAACCGCACCTTGATCAAGCTGCATGAACAGCATCAGTCCCGCTTGGCTCAAGCCTTTCTCCACTGCGCTTTTCAGCTCGGCAAAAGAGCGCGCTTCGTGAGTTGATCTCCCAAATTCAGCCATATCCGGATGACCGATGCCAGCGTTGACAGCGGCAAGGACCTGATCGAATGGCTTAGAGGAGATCAGGCTGAACCGCTCCATCTTGATTTTCTTTATCATCTCGAAGTTCTTTTCGCGCAATCGTGCCTTGGATCAAGCTGCTAAACAGCATCAGTCGTACTTTGCTCATGCCTTCTCGACTGCGCTTTCAGCTCGGCCAAAGCGCCGTCCTGGCCGAAGGCGCTCCAGTCGCCCGAAACGGCTGGAGCGACCGAAGGTCACCGCAGTTGTTGATCTAGAAATTCGCTTGTCCGCCCGTTGGCGAGCGCTGCCGCCGCGGCATTGTAGTGCGTCCCATTATGCCGAGCGAAGGCGTGATGCTGACCCGGATAACTGTAGACTGTTGCGTTTGGTTTCCTGGCAAGTGCTGCTTTGATCTCAGCTTGCGCAGGCTTGGAAATGAACTCGTCCTCCTCCGCCAAGTGCATCAGCAACGGCGCATTAAGCCCGTCGACCTCGCCCAGATATTTCTCGGTGTCACCGCCGTGATAGACGACCGCAGCGTCGACGCCATAGCGGGCGGCCGTCAGGAATGTCATCAAGCCGCCGAGGCAGTAACCGAGAACGGGAACCTTACCAGTGCACTCCGGCAGCTTGGCCACGGCGTTGGCGGTGTCCTTAACATCTCTGGCGCCGGCGTCTCGATCATAGGCCTGATAAAGGCGAAGACCGTGTTGCCAGTCGGGCTCGGAGGTAACGCTGAGGTCAACGCCCGGCTCCTGACGCCAGAATAGGTCGGGCGCGACCGCAATGAAGCCTTGGTCGGCCAGTTCATCGCAGGTCTTGCGGATGTCGGCGTTCACCCCGAACACCTCGTGCAGAACGACGACGGCGGAAGCCGGCGAGGTCTTCGGTCTTGCGATATGAGCGGCGAATGAGCCGCTCTGTCCTTTTACAACGATGTGATCCATCATTTCGCCCTCATGAGGCGGCTATATCCATACAGGGTCTCCGCCGACCGGGACCGGATCGGCGGAGATCATTTTGTCCGAAAGCATACGGCTGCAATTACCGGCTCGCAGAGCGAGCATTGACAGAGGTGGCAGCCTCTTCGATGAGCTTGGCTGTTTCCTTCGGGTAAGACATATAGGCGACATGGCTCGCCTTCACCTCGACCGTCTTGGCCTTGGCGCGCTTCGCCATCATGCGCTCCTGATCCGGATTGATCGATCGGTCTTCGGAGGCCACCATGTACCAGGTGGGCTTGTGCTTC
>Ga0070715_10000041_pt1 | contig 63425 bp, 61 predicted proteins | sample LARL111metaG_FD_71394 | JGI IMG/M metagenome (GOLD analysis project Ga0070715, IMG submission 71394) | Corn, switchgrass and miscanthus rhizosphere microbial communities from Kellogg Biological Station, Michigan, USA - LAR L11-1 metaG | ecosystem: Host-associated > Plants > Roots > Rhizosphere ... | reverse complement strand
CAGCGTGACTTTGGCCTTGACCTTGAGCACCTCTTTGGAGCAGGTCGAGGTCGAGGCTTCGTTCATCGAGTCGCCTAAGTATTTGGCCTGCCAGAAGTATTCCTTGCCCGCTTCCAGTTCTTTTTCTTCTGAATCGGGGACTTTGCCTTCTTTGACCGTGACTTCGCCTGCTTTGGCAACGAGTTCTTTGCATTCTTTGTCTTTGTAGACGGCGTAGTGGACCGTGCCGGTGGCAGAGGAGGCATTCGTGCCCGAGAGGGTCGCGGTGTCCTTGACTTTGGAACCCTCGACGACGGTGATTTCGGCGCCTTCTTTGCCGCCGCCTTTGAGCGAGGTGGAGAGCGAGGTGGAGGTCGCCGTTAACCCGCCGCCAATATACGTCGCGCTTAAGGGCGTGACGGTGATGTCTAACTTACCGGTGCCGCTCGGGCAGAAGAGACCTTTGACCTTGTTGACGGCCTGTTCCAAGATCGAGACGCTTCCGTTCGTCTCGGACGATAATAACGGTCCCTTGGCCGTCGCCAACAGTCCTACGCCGTTGTAGTAGCAATTAATACCGACATTACAGTTGCTGACATGTACTTCCCCTTCGCCTGTCACGTCAGCGGTTTCATGACCCGTCTTTAAGACTTGGATTTCGGTGTATTCGACGCCTTCTTCTTCTTCTTCATTGTATCTTTCGACTTCTTCGACGAAGCAGCTACCGCAGTTGGTGTAGGTAAAGTTGCCTACGATGATAAGTGGGGCGCCTTCTTCCACGATTTCACCTAAGAATAAGACGTCACATTCGACGTTGAAGCTGCTGGTTAACAGTTTTGCCTTTGCGCCGGATAAGGTTGTGGCGTGCACGTGAGTTATTCCGCATCCCGAACCATCTCCGGTGCACAGAGAGGTTTCTTCGGCGGCAGCAACAGTGGGCAAGGCGAGGACGACCGAGACGATTGCGGCCAGCGTGATGAGCGTGATGATCCTGCTGCCAATGCGCATGCGATCCCCCTGATGTGGTGGCTTGGTCGAGACTTGTGGAGGAGGTGTCTAACGAGTTGCCCACGCGCGGTCAAGCACTGTGGGTCGATCCCAGTCATAGGGTGCGCTGGAACGGCGCGCTATGGGATCTGAAGGGCCGACGCGTGAGAAGCCGCTTTCGTCGCGCGCGCGATTTGGCGCGTTCAGCTCTTCGTGCTCGGCGAATCGATTCAGTCCCCCGCCGGCACGCCGCCCGCGACCACGTTGACGAAGTTCTCCAGGTGGCGGGTGGTCCAGCACTCGAAGGCGCCGTCGCAGTGGCGCTCGTAGGCGGCCATCACCGAGTCGCCGTAGTTCCAGTAGAGACGCGGCTCGGGGTTGAGCCAGAAGAGGCGACCGGCGCGCTCGGAAATCTGTGCGAAGACCTCGGCGTGCGGCTCGCGGCCGTTGGTGCGGGCGTCGCCGAGCACGATCACGGTCGAGCGCGGGTCGAGGTCGTCGGAGATCTCGGCGAGGAACTCGAGCCAGACGCGGCCGTAGTCGGTGTAGCCGGAGACGTCGGCGACCCCGCCCTCGCTGGAAATGCGCTGGGCGATCGTGCGGAAGTCGCGCTCGTGCTCGAAGACCCCGGTCACCTCGGAGATCCGCTCGATGAAGACGAAGCTGCGCAGCTTGCGGAAGGAGTCGTGCAGGGCGTGCAGCACGGAGAGGAAGAAGACGCTCGCCGAAGTGACAGAGGTCGAAACGTCGCAGAGGACGTAGATCTCGGGCCTGCGCGGGCGCTTCGGCCGGTAGCGCAGGTGCATCGGCACGCCCCCCGTCTCCAGCGAGGCGCGCATCGTGCGCCGCACGTCGACCGCCTGTCCCTTGCGCCGCCCGCGCTGCTCGTGGCCGAGCGTCGCCAGGCGCCGCTTCATCTGCGAGACGGCGCGGTGCACCGCCGCCAGGTCCTGCGTCGGGCTGGTCGGCAGTGCCCGGTCGAGCTCAGCCAGCGGCCGCGAGGGGGGGAGGGTGGCGGTGCGCTCGATCAGGTCGCGTTCCAGCTCGCGCCGCAGGTGGCGCTCGAAGGCGTTGAGCTGCTCGCGCTCGATCGGCGGCAGCTCGCCGGCGCCGTCCTCGCCCGGCGGCTGCGCGCCGGCCGAGAGACCGAGCGTGCGCCGGATCCTCTGCACGTCCACCCCCACCACGCCGGAACCCTCGCCCTGGCGCCCGAAGGCGGAGATCGCCAGCCGTGCCAGGTCGCGCATCTCGCCGTCGTCCCCCTCGACGATCGCCTGGCGCACCTGCTCGCGCAGCTCGTCGATGTCGAGCCGCTCTCCGCCCTCGTAGCGGCGCCCCTGCTCCTCGATACCGCGCTCGATCGCCTCCGCCTCGGCGGTGCGGAAGAACCAGCGGTCGAAGAGCAGCTCGAAAAGGCGGCGATCCTCCTGCGACTTGGCGACGGTCGCCGCCAGCGCCTCGCGGAAGTCGTCGCGCGAGGTCCAGGGGACGTGGTCGAGCGCGGCGAAGGCGTCGAGGATCTCGGAGGTGCCGACGGCGACCCCCTCGCCGCGCAGCTCCTCGCAGAAGCCGAGCAGCTTCGCCGCCAGGCCCGGTGGGCCGGCCTCAGCTTTCGGTCCGTACGGGCTCGGCAAGCTTCACCCCGACGCGCTCGGCGACCAGCTCGATGTCAGTCCGGTGCTTGACGATGATCGACATCGACTGCTCGAAGGTCTCGCGATCGATGTCCTCGGCGCCCATCAGCAGAAGTGTCCGCGCCCAGTCGATCGACTCGGCGATCGAGGGCGGCTTCTTCAAGTCGAGCGCGCGAATCATCCGCACGACCTCGACCAGGCGGCGGGCCAGCGCCTCGGGCAGCTCGGGGGCGTGCAGGCGAACGATCTCCATCTCGCGCTCCAGCTCCGGATACTCGAGCCAGAGGTAGAGGCAACGTCGCTTCAGCGCCTCGGTCAGCTCGCGCGAGTTGTTCGAGGTGAGGACGACGATCGGCATCGTCGTCGCCGCTACCTGGCCCAGCTCGGGGATCGTGATCTGGAAGTCGGAGAGCAGCTCGAGCAGCATCGCCTCGAACTCCTGGTCGGTCTTGTCGATCTCGTCGATCAGCAGGACGACCGGCTCGGCGCTGGCGATCGCCTGCAGCAGCGGCCGCTCGAGCAGGAACTCCTTGTCGAAGATGTCGTCGTGGACCTCCGACCAGCCATCCTCTCCACCCGCCTGGATTCGCAGCAGCTGCTTGCGATAGTTCCACTCGTAGAGCGCCTTCGCCTCGTCGAGGCCCTCGTAGCACTGCAGGCGGATCAGCTCGCGGCCCGTGGCCCGGGAGAGAGCCTTGGCCAGCTCGGTCTTGCCGACGCCGGCCGGCCCCTCGACCAGGACCGGCTTGCCCAGCCGCTGGGCGAGGAAGGAGACGAGCGCGGCGGACTCGTCGGCGAGGTAGCCGACCTTCGCCAGCGCCTCCTTCACCTCTGTCACAGAGCCTGCGGCCATCGTGGCGATGATAATCGCCGCTGTGCTCGACATCGCCATTCCTCTGGCCACGCTGCTGCCGCACAGCGCCGGTCCCTACGTAACGCTGATGCTGATCGGCTTCGCCGTCGGCATCCTCGGTCACCTGACCGCGATGCGCTGGCTCGTCGCTGCCGGGATCGTCCTCGTCTTCCTCGGCGCCTTCCTCTTCCCGCTTGCGATCAACCTCACGCAGGAGACCCCGCACCCGATCGAAAACAACCGCATAGAATCCTCCCCTTGAGCCGATTCCGCATCCTCACGATCCCCCTGGCGCTGCTCGCCCTGGCGGCCGCGCTCGCCGCCTGTGGCGGCGGCAGCGACGACCCGCAGGCGATTGTCGACGAAGCGACGCTGCAGGGGATCGAAAGCGCGAACCTCGAACTGGCACTCGGCCTCGGCATCCAGGGCAGCGAAGGTGGCCACGTCGATGTCGACCTGGCGGGCCCGTTCGAAAGCGAAAGCGAAGCGGAACTGCCCAAGCTCGATCTTGCCCTGGCGGCCAAGGGCTTCGCCGGCGGCAAGAAGATCGACTTCGAAGGCGGGCTGACGCTGCTCGGCGACAAGGCCTATGTCGGGTACGCGGGAACCGAGTACGAAGTCGACCCTGCGACGTTCAACTTCGTCCGTTCGGTGATCAGGCGCAGGGCCGGGACGCCGAACCCGGCGGCGGAAGCGACCGCCTGCCAGGAAGCGGCGGCGGAAATGGAACTCTCCGGCCTGGTTGAAAACCTGAAGGGCGAGGGGAGCGCCGACGTCGGCGGAACGAGCACGAACAAGGTGAGCGGCGACCTCGACGTGGCGGGCGCGGTCGACGCCGCCATAGAACTGAGCGAAAATCCGGCCTGCAGCGAACAGCTCCGCGCGGCTGGCTCGCTGACCTCGCCCGCGCAGCTCGAAAAGCGCAGGGGGGAATTGGAAAGCGCGGTGAAGAGCGCCCACGTCGACCTCTACGTCGGTGACGACCACATCGTGCGCCGCATCTCCGTCGAAGCGAAGGTCGAACCGCAGAAGGGCAAGGGAAGCGCCAAGGCGAAAAGCGTCGAAGTCGAATTCGATCTGAAGCTGACCGGCGTCAACGAAGAACAGACGATCGAAGCGCCGGCCAATTCCAAGCCCCTGAGCGCGCTGTTCGTCAAGCTCGGCATCAATCCGCTCGAACTCCTCGGCGTCCTGCAGGGCACGAAGGGCTTCACCGGCCCGGGGGGCATCGGCGAACTGCTGGAAGGGATCCGCTCGGGGGGCTTCCAGTAGCCGCCTTCCTGCGAACTCCATACGGCTGGCCTTACCTGCTGACGCCGCTGATCCCGCTGGCAGTGGCACTCGACCTGGCCAACGCATCGGCGGGTCTCATCTTTGCCGCCTCGGCGCTGGGGATCGTGCCGACCGCGGCGCTCATGGGTCGCGCCACTGAGGAGCTGGCGGCGCGCTCGGGACCGGGCGTGGGGGGACTGCTCAACGTCACCTTCGGCAACGCGCCAGAGCTGATCATCGCTCTCTTTGCGCTCGGCCAGGGGCTGCACGAGGTGGTCAAGGCGTCGATCATCGGCTCGATCATCGGCAACATCCTGCTCGTGCTCGGCGCGGCGATGCTGGCGGGGGGCATCGGGCGGGAGAAGCAAGTCTTCAGCCGGACGAGCGCGAGCGTGCAGACCTCGATGCTCCTGCTCGCCGCCGCAGCTCTGTTGATGCCGGCGATCTTCGAGCTGGTCGAGGGCAAGGGCCTGCCGCACCCGGGGGCCGAGCTGATCGACTACAGCGGTACGGTCGAGCACCTCTCGCTTGCCGTGGCGATCGTCCTCGCCGTCACCTACGTGGCCGGGCTCTTCTTCTCATTGAAGACCCATCGCGACATCTTCAACCCCGAGTACGGGGACGAGGACGCCTGGGGCTGGTCGACGCGCACATCGGTGATCGCGCTGGCGGTTGCGGGCGTGCTGGTCGGCGTGATGTCGGAGGTGCTGGTCAGCTCGATCAGCGAGGCGTCTCACTCGATCGGCCTCTCCGAGTTCTTCATCGGCGTCATCGTCGTCGCGATCGTCGGCAATGCAGCCGAGCACTGGGTCGCGGTGCTTGTCGCGATGAAGAACAAGATGGACCTCGCGGTCAACATCGCGATCGGCTCCAGCGCCCAGGTAGCACTCTTCGTCGCCCCGCTCCTCGTCTTCGCCTCCTTCTTCATCGGGCCGCATCCGCTTGCCCTCGTCTTCAACGGCTTCGAGCTCGGCGCTGTCCTGATCGCCATCCTGATCGCCAACTACGTCACCCAGGACGGCGAGTCGACCTGGTTCGAGGGCGTCCAGCTTCTAGCGGTGTACATCGTCTTTGGGTTGGCTTTCTACTACGCCTGAGGGCTGAGCACATTGCAGCGTGCGAGCACTTTCGCGCACGCGCGAAAGCAGTTTCCCCGGGTTTGCAGGCGGTGTGGGGCGGCCTCTTCGGCACTGGGCCACCAATGGGAGATATCGCTCAGATTCTTTGCTGTTTTGCCCAACGCATGGTAGGACCGGAATCGAGGGACAACCGATCTAAAGGTTAAGTCCCCAATAAAAGGGAGAGATCGAAGTGAAAATAGTCAAAGCAGTCCTGCCCGTGGTTATCGTCGCTCTGGCCTTCGCATCGCTGGGGTCAACTGCCGCGATGGCCGAAACCACTGCGTTATGCACAGTGGACCAAGCCACATGCAGCTCGCTCGCGACCCATACTCACTATATATCCGAAAGCCTCGAAATCTTAACAACGCTCGGAAATTACAAATGTAACGGATTATACTTAGCAAATGTCCTATTATTAGGCTCGCCGCAGATCCTTGAAGGAGAATTCTCCTACTCGAACTGCGACAAAAACTGCACGCGCGAAGAAATAAATGGTCCGGTGTTACTCAATCTCTTAAAAACCGGACATGAAACGGCGGTGATCGAAGGCACGGAAGTGGCTGAAGTCAAAGTCAAATGCAGCTTCATGAACTGTGTATATTCGTTCTCCGAACTGACCGGCACTGCCAAGGGACCATTATTAGCGCAATCCAGCAATGGTGAATTCGTTTTCAAAGAAGCTCTTTTGGTCCATGTTTCCGGTTCCCTGTGTCCGTCCACATCAAGATTAGACGCAACCTACACCCTCTTATCCCCCGCCTACATCTCGTCCTGAGGTAATCAGGCGCTAGCGAGCTCCGCCAGGGCCTTCAACACGGTCTCGTCGTGCGTTTTCGGCGAGACCTTGGGGAAGGCCCTGGCGATCTTGCCCTTGGCGTCGATGATGAAGGTAGAGCGTGCGTTCCCCCAGTATTTGCGTCCGTACATCGACTTCTCGACCCAGGTGCCGTACTTTTCGGCGACCGCGTGGTCGGCGTCGGCGAGCAGGGTGAAGTCGAGGTCGAACTTGTCGGCGAACTTCTTTACGTCCTCGACGCTGTCCGGTGAGACGCCGATCACGCGCGCCCCGGCCTTCCTGTAGTCGGCGCGCCGATCGCGGATGCCGCAGGCCTGGGTCGTACAGCCGGGGGTGTCGGCGCGGGGGTAGAAGTAGAGGACGACGGTCTCGCCCTTCAGATCGGAGAGCTTGACTTTCTCGCCGTTCTGGTCAGGCAGCGTGAAGGCGGGCGCCCGGTCTCCCGCTTCGAGCATCAGTGCCCTGCCTTGTGACGTGGGCCAGGGAATGACGAGGTCCAGGCGCCGTCAGACGAGGACGCAGGGAGTCCGAATAGCATCGCTATTTGGACGACCGAGGACGCTGTATGGCGGCGATCTGGGGCCGTCATTACCGGCCTGACGTCGCTGGGCAGGGCACTTACTCGGCGTCCTCGCGACCGGGGTCCTGGCCGTCCTCGTCCTCGTCGAGCTCCTCGTCACCCTGTTCCAGCGCAGTCTCGGAGACCGAGCCGGCGGAGCCGGGGTGGTAGCTGGTCTGGAAGGTCTCGAGGGCCTGGTCGCGACGGTCCTCGTCGAGCGGCACCTCGTCGGAGATCCGCACCCAGTCGGCGCCCTCGTAGGCCTCCATGTTGAAGACCTCCTGGTCGAGCGAGGTCGAGTCGTCGACGACGACGAGCACCTCGGTCTGCGGATTGAAGTAGGTCCCGGGCTGGTTGAGCAGCTCCTCGACCTCGTACAGGTTGTCGGCGGTGGCCATCGTCACTTCATCCTATGAAATCGGCGAGCCGCCGCCGGACCTCAGCTTCGACGTCGAGCGGAGCTTCGCCGCGCCGCGTGCGGCGGTAGGACTTGGCCTCGACCATCTGCCGAACCTCGGCCTCCTTTGTCGCCTCGCTGACCGGCGAGGGCGACGGCCGGACCGAGCGCGGCGGCAGGTCGGGGTCGATTGCGTAGGGCCCGCGTCCTATGTCGCGCCAGGCCTTGCCGGAGCGGGCGAAGGCGATCGCCGCAATCGGCAGGACAGCCAGCGTGATCGCGATCAGAACGCTGCCGCTGTCAGAGGTCGTCGCGAGCAGGGCCGAGAAGGCCATGGGCCAAGGGTAGAGCTTCGCCGCCGGCGCGCTTTTCCGCTACCCTGGGCACTGGTTGACTGACCAGTCAATCGGTGGTCGTCGCCCAGGGCGAGACCGCGCGCAAAGGCTTACGCAACGACAAGAAGGAGCGCTCGACCAGTGGTTGACTTCACCCTCACCGACGAGCAGAAGGACCTGCGCGAGCTCGCGCATAACTTCGCTGAGAAAGAGATTCGCAAGGTCGCCTGGGAGTACGACAAGGACGGCACCTGGCCACAGGACATCATCGACAAGGCTTGGGAGGTGGGTCTGATGAACACCCACATTCCCGAGACCTACGGCGGTCCCGGCCTCGACTACCTCTCCGGCTGTCTGATCGAGGAGGAGATGGGGTGGGGGTGCTCGGGCATCGGCACCAGCCTGATGGCCAACGGCCTCGCCTCGGCCCCGATTACCCTCGGCGGCTCCGAGGAGACGAAGAAGAAATACCTCGGCATGCTCTGCGAGGAGCCGAAGCTGGCCTCCTTCTGCCTGACCGAGCCCGATGCCGGCTCCGACGTCTCGGGCATGAAGACCAAGGCCGTCAAGAAGGGCGACAAGTACGTGATCAGCGGCTCCAAGTGCTTCATCACGAACGGCACCTACGCCGACTACTTCACGGTCTACGCCAAGACCGATCCCGAGGGCGGGCACCGCGGGATCAGCGCCTTCGTCGTCGATGCCGACCTCCCCGGGGTCTCGGTCGACAAGAAGGAGGACAAGATGGGCCAGCGGGCCTCCAACACCGCGACCATCTCCTTCGACGAAGTCGAGATCCCCGCTGAGAACCTGCTGGGCGAGGAAAACAAGGGCTTCAAGCTGGCGATGATGACCCTCGACCGGACCCGTCCGGGCGTCTCGGCGATGGCGGTCGGCATCGGCCGCGCCGCGCTCGAGTACGCATCGGACTACTCCAAGGAAAGGGTCCAGTTCGGCGTGCCGATCGCGATGCACCAGGCGATCCAGTTCATGATCGCCGATATGGCGACCAAGGTCGAGGCCGCGCGCCTGCTGGTCTGGAACTCCGCGGTCCTGCTCGACCAGGGGATCCGCAACAGCAAGGTCTCCTCGATGGCAAAGCGCTTCGCCGCCGACTCGGCGATGGAGATCACCGTCGACGCCGTCCAGGTCTACGGCGGCTACGGCTTCATCAAGGAGTACCCGGTCGAGAAGCTGATGCGGGACGCCAAGATCATGCAGCTCTACGAGGGCACGAGCCAGATCCAGCGCCTGGTGATCGCCAAGGAAGTGCTGCTGCCGCGCAACATCGACGAGGCGACCCCGGAGGCCGAAGCGAAGGCCCAGGCCTCCGAGGCGAGTCAGTCCGAGCAGGCCGCGGCGACGGTCTAAGACCTGGAGGAAGCGACGCGGGGGGCCGCCGGGTTCTGCCTGGCGGCCTTCTGCCGCTTCATCTTGTCGAGCTCGAGCTTGCGCATGCGGATCGACTCGGGCGTGATTTCGACGCACTCGTCCTCGCGCAGGAACTCGACCGCGGATTCGAGCGTGTGGCGGGTCGGCGGTGCCATCCGCTCCAGAACATCGGCGCTGGCGGCGCGCATGTTCGTCTGCTGCTTCTCCTTGGTCGCGTTGACGTCCATGTCCTCGGCGCGGGCGTTCTCGCCGACGATCATCCCCTCGTAGACCTCCTCGCCGGGACCGACGAAGAGCGCCCCTCGGTCCTGCAGGCCGAGCAGCGCGTAGCCGGCGCTCTTGCCGCGACGGTCGGCGACGATCGAGCCGGTCGGGCGCAGGCGCATCTCGCCCGCCCAGCGCTCCCAGGCCTCGAAGACATGGTGCATGACACCGGTGCCGCGCGTCTCGGTGAGGAACTCGGTGCGCAGCCCGATCAGCCCACGTGCCGGCACCAGGTATTCCATCCGCACCCAGCCGGTGTCGTGGTTGGTCATCTGCTCGAGACGGCCCTTGCGTCCCGCCAGGAGCTGTGTGACGGCGCCGACGTGCTCCTCGGGAACGTCGATCGCCAGTCGCTCGACCGGCTCGTGGATCTTGCCGTCGATCTCCCGCGTCAGCACGCGCGGTTGGCCGGCGGTCAGCTCGAAGCCCTCGCGCCGCATCAGCTCGAGCAGGACGACTAGCTGCAGCTCGCCGCGGCCCTGCACCTCCCAGGCGTCGGGCCGGTCGGTGTCCTGGACGCGGATCGAGACGTTGCCGACCAGCTCAGCGTCGAGCCGGGCGCGGATCTGGCGCGCGGTCAGCTTGTTGCCCTCGGTTCCCGCCAGCGGCGAGGTGTTGACGCCGAGGACGATCGAGAGCGAGGGCTCGTCGACGGTGATCACCGGCAGCGGCCGCGGGTCGTCCGGATCAGCGAGCGTCTCGCCGATCGTCACCTCTTCGATGCCGGCGACGGCGATGATCTCACCCGGCCCGGCCTCCTCGGCGGAGACTCGCTCGAGCGCCTCGGTTACGTAGAGCTCGGACACGGTGGCGCGCTCGACCGAACCGTCGGCCCGGCACCAGGCGATCTGCTGGCCGGCGCGGATCGTCCCCTGCCGGACGCGGCAGAGGGCGAGGCGGCCGACGTAGGGCGAGGCATCGAGGTTGGTGACGTGCGCCTGCAGCGGGTGGTCGGGGTCGTGCTCGGGGGCCGAGATCTTCTCCAGCATCAGATCCATCAGCGGCTTCAGGTCGGTCCCCTCGACGCCTTCCTCGAGCGAGGCCCATCCGTCCTTGGCATTGGTATAGACGATCGGGAAGTCGATCTGCTCGTCGTCGGCGCCAAGGTCGATGAAGAGCTCATAGACCTCGTCGACCACCTCGGCGATGCGGGCGTCGGGCCGATCGACCTTGTTGATGACGAGGATCACCGGCAGCTTCGCCTCCAGTGCCTTGCGCAGGACGAAGCGGGTCTGGGGGAGGGGACCCTCGGAAGCGTCGACCAGCAGCAGCACGCCGTCGACCATCGTCAGGCCGCGCTCGACCTCGCCGCCGAAGTCGGCGTGGCCGGGCGTGTCGACGATGTTCAGCTTCACCCCGTCGTAGTGGACGGCGGTGTTCTTGGCGAGGATCGTGATCCCCTTCTCGCGCTCGAGGTCCATCGAGTCCATCACTCGCTCAGCGACGTCCTGGCCCTTGCGGAAGGCACCGGACTGCCAGAGCATCGCGTCGACCAGCGTCGTCTTGCCGTGGTCGACGTGGGCCACGATCGCGATGTTGCGCAGGTCGTCTCGAGTGGTGGTGGTCATCGGGCGGAGGATAGGGACGCAAAGAAGAGGCCCGCCTTGCGGCGGGCCTCGTTACCGCTCAAGTTTGCGGTGTCTCTACGCGGTTTCCTGGACGCTCGCGGCGGCCGGGCCCTTGGGGCCGTCCTCGGACTCGTAGGACACTTTGGAGCCCTCGGTCAGGGACTTGAAGCCCTCGCCCATGATGGCGCTGTGATGGACGAAGACGTCCTTCGAGCCATCGTCGGGGGTGATGAACCCGTAACCCTTGTCGTCACTGAACCACTTGACTGTTCCAGTCGGCATATTGCCTCCACTTCTTGTGCTGCGAACGCGGAGGCTTCTTGGTAAAGCAACGACGCGAGCGCTAGACACTTTTTGCCGGATATCTATCCGACCTAACGGGCGGGACCGTAGCAGGCGGTTGAGAAAGACGCGGTTTGCGCCGATACTTCCCGGGATGCGCAGTGGACGACGACCCTCAAGCGGGCCGAGACTCTTGGCGTGCGGGCTCGTCTGCGCCGCTTCGCTGGCGGCTGCTTCAGCCGCCGTCGCCAAGACCGGTCCGCCCAGCGGCCTCTCGCCGCGCCTCGCCGAGCTGGCGAGCCCGGCGCTGCGCGACGCTCCCGCCGCGACCCAGGCAAGGGCGCTCGGGCTCGCTCCCAGCGGTCCCGGCAGCCTGCTGCGGCACGGCAGGCGGGTGCTCGTCTACGTCCGCTTCGATCGCGGCGCGATCGCGGCGCTGCCGGCCCTGCGCGCAGCGGGCGGCGAGGTCGTCGACAGCAGCCGCCGGCGCCAGACGGCGACGGTCGCGGTCAGACCGGAAGACCTGAAGGCCGTTGCCGGCGTCGCCGGCGTTGCGGCGGCGATCGAGGCTCACGCACCCGTCGCGGCGGCGGTGTGCCCGTCGGGGAAAGTCGTCTCCGAGGGCGTGCGGCAGCTGAACGCCGGCGAAGAACCGGGCGAAGCGCGCGACGAATTCCCGGGGGTCGACGGCAGCGGCGTCACGGTCGGCATCCTCTCCGACTCCTTCGACGCGGCGACCGAAGCGATTCCGGGTGGGCCGGTTGCCACTCATGCGCTCGAAGACGAAGAAAGCGGCGACCTCCCGGGTCCGGAAAGCCCCTGTACGAACAAAGATCCGGTCGAAGTGTTCGACGAATTCGAATCCTTCGGCGAAGAAGCCTTCGACGAGGGCCGCGGGATGGCGCAGATCGTGCACGACATGGCTCCGGGGGCCGACATCTCCTTCGCCACCGCCTTCGAAGGCGAAGAATCGTTCGCCTCGAACATCGAAGAGCTCGCCGAAGAAGGCGCGAACGTGCTCGCCGACGACGTCTTCTACTTCGAAGAGCCCTTCTTCCAGGACGGGCCGGTCGCCGTCGCGGTCGACAAGGCGGTCAAATCGGGCTCGACGTACTTCTCGGCGGCGGGCAACGACAGCATGGCCGACTCCGAAGGGCACCAGATCGCCTCCTGGGAAACGCCGGAATTCCGCGATGCCGGGAGCTGCCCGGCGGAAGTGAAAGCGCTCGGCGAAGAATTCCACCCCAACCACTGCCTCGACTTCAACCCCGGTGCGGGGGTCGACAAGACCTTCGGCATCAAAGTCGAAGGAGGCGAATTCCTCACCGTCGACCTGCAGTGGGACGAACCGTGGGACGGGGTCGAAACCGACCTCGACGCCTTCCTGCTCGATGCCAAAGGGAAACTGGTCGAAGGGGCTGCCGAAGACAATCTCAAAGGCCAGAGGCCGGACGAGATCCTGCAGTGGTTCAACCCCTCCAGCTCGACCCGGACGGTGCAGCTCGTGATCAACCGCTTCGCGGGAGAAAGTCCGAGACTGAAGTTCGGCCTGCTGGAGAACGGCGGCGGCGTCGAAGGGGTCGAGTACCCCCGATCTTCCGGCGAAGACGTCGTCGGCCCGACGATCTTCGGCCACAGCGGCAGCGCCGCCGCGATCTCGGTCGGGGCCATTCCTTTCAACTCGAAATCCGCCCCCGAGTCCTACTCGTCACAGGGACCTGTTCGACACGACTTCGGACCGGTGGCAGGCACCGTTCCCGCGAAAGCGCTCGGCTCCCCCGAGATCCTCTCCAAGCCCGACGTGACCGCGACCGATTGCGGGCAGACGACGTTCTTCGCCAGCTTTTCGGGCTCGGTCTGGCGCTTCTGCGGCACCTCGGCGGCGGCGCCGCACGCGGCAGGGGTTGCGGCCCTGATGCTCGACGAAGAACCGGGCTCTGAACCGGAAGAAGTCCGCACTGCCCTGCAGTCGAGTGCGCTGAAAGTGGGGGCCTTCAAAGCCTGCGCCGTCGGCGCGGGGCTGATCGACGCGACGGGCGCGATCGAAGACCTGCTCAGCCCGCCTTCCTTCACGCCGCCCGAATGTCTGATACCGGAAGCCGAAGTCCCGGTCGAAGAAGCGCGTGCACCGGGCGAATGGGGCCTGGAAACGCCCCCCTCGGCGCCGATAGGGGAACCGGTCCCGCAGGTCGTGCAGGAGCCCGCCCCCAAGACCTTCATCCGCCGCAAGCCGCCGCACGTCGTCCGCACGCGAACCCGCCTCGCTCGCGTCGTCTTCCTCTTCGGCTCCGATCAGGAAGGCGCGACCTTTGCCTGCCGGATCGACGGCAGCCTCTTCCGCCGCTGTGGCCCGCGCCTCGTGCGCCGCTTCGGTCTCGGGTCGCACTCGCTGCGCGTCTTTGCCCGCAACTCGAACGGCATCGGCGATTCGACGCCCGCCGTGTACCGCTTTCGCGTCAAGCGCGTCGGCGGTTGATCAGAGCGCCTGCTGCGCGCCCTCGGCGGCCAGCCGCTCGGCCAGCCCGGAGTAGCGCGCGCCGGCGTCGTCGCGGCGGATCGCCGCCTCCAGCGCGGCGCGGTCGCCGATCAGCACGCAGCTGCGCCGCGCGCGTGTGATCGCCGTGTAGAGCAGCGGCCTGCTCAGCATCCGCGAGTGCGAGCGGTGACAGATCGTGACGACGACCGGCACCTCGCAGCCCTGTGCCTTGTGGACGGAGATCGCGTAGGCGAGGCGCAGCGTCGCGGTCTCGCCATAGGGGATCGCCAGCCGCTCTCCCTCGTCGGTCTCGACAATGATCTCCTCCTCGTCGGGGTCGTCGGCGCGGAGGAAGACGATCGAGCCGTTCATCAGGCCCAGCTCGTGCGAGTTGCGCGTCTGGATCAGCCTGTCGCCGATCCGGAAGCGCCCCCCGACCGCGCGCTCGCCGCGGGGGTTGAGTCGCTCACGCAGGCCCTCGTTGAGGGCGTCGATGCCGACCGCACCCCGGTACATCGGGGCCAGCACCTGCACGTCGCGGATCGGGTCGACTCCGAAGCTTCCCGGGGCGCGCTCGGCGACCACCTCGATCGCCGTCGCCAGGGCCCGCCCGGGGTCGACGCGGTCGACGAAGAAGAAGTCGTGTTCTTGATCCTCGCCGGGTTCGAGGTGCGGCGGTCGCCCGCGGTTGATCTCGTGCGCCGCGGTGGTGATCATCGAGCGGGCCGCCTGGCGGAAGATCTGGGTGAGGCGGACGACCGGCGCGATTTCGGCTGCGATCAGGTCCTCGAAGGGCTTGCCGGCGCCGATCGGCGGCAGCTGGTCGGCGTCGCCGACGAAGACGATGTGGGTCGACTCGGCGAGACCCCCGAGCAGGACCTCTGTGAGGCGCAGGTTGAGCATCGAGGACTCGTCGACGATCGCGATGTCGGCGGGGAATGGGTGGCCGGGCTTGAAGGCCGGCTCCCGGCCAGGCATCCACTCGAGCAGGCGGTGGATGGTCTGTGCCTCGTGGCCGGTCGCCTCCTCGAGTCGTCGCGCCGCCCGTCCCGTCGGCGCGCAAAGGGCGATGCGAAGGTTGGCCGTTTCCGCCTCTTCGACGATCGCCCGTGTGCAGGCGGTCTTGCCGACTCCGGGGCCGCCGGTCAGCACCGAGACGCGCGAGCCGAAGGCCGCGCGCACAGCCGACCACTGCTCGTCGGTCAGCTCGGTGCCCTCGGTGTCGGCGGGCGGCGTCTCGCCGGGGTCGTGCTCCAGGTGGGGGGGAGCGGCCGCGCGCGCCGCCAGCGTGGCGGCGACCGCGACCTCACTGGCGCGGGTCGGCTCGCGGTAGGCGTGCTCGTCCTCGACGGTGACTCCACGGGCTTCGCTCAGGACCTCGGGGCCGGCGATCAGGCCGAGCAGCTTTGACGACCGCCTCGCGAGCTCTGCCAGCGGCAGGTAGCTGTTGCCCTGCTGCTCGGCCTCGCCAAGGGCGTAGGCGGCTGCGGCCTGGGCTCGCTCGGGGGACTCGGGCGACACGCCGGCGGCGAGGGCGATCTTGTCGGCACGAGCGAAGCCGACGCCGTCGACCTCGGTGAGGCGGTAGGGCTCCTCGTGGAGGATCGCCATCGAGCGCTCGCCGAAGCGGGAGTGGATCGGCGCGGCGAGGTGGGCGAGTCCATGGGGGGCGAGCTGTACGTGCAGGTCGCGCACCGCGCGACTGGCATGCCAGGACTCTGCTGCGGCGCTCGCCTGGTTGGCGCTGATCCCACGCAGGGCACCGAGGACGCCCTCGGGGTCGGCGGCGATCGCGCCGAGCACTCCCTCGCCGTGTTCGTCCACCAGCTTCTCCGCCCGCGCCGGTCCGATGTGGCGCAGTGTCGTCAGGTAGGCGATCCGCCCGGCGCGATCGGCTGGATCGAGCGGCAGTGCGCCCTGGGCGCGCAGCTGGCGCCCGTAGCGGGAGTGCGTCTGCCAGTCGCCACTGACTTCGGCGCGGTCACCGGTGCCGAGGTGGGCCACTGGGCCGACGAGGACGAACTCCTCGCCCGACTCCGCATCCTCGACCTCGAGCACGGCGTAGCCGTCGTCCTCGGCGCGGAAGATGACCGCGTGCACCTCGACGGTCGCCGAGTGCCCGGGTGCGTCGGCGTCGAAGAGGGTGGCGGCCAGCTCCATAGGGGCAAAGCTAGCCTCTCCTCAAGATGGCGAAGCGTCCCGATCGCCCCGTTGCCGGACTTTGCGACAGCTGCGCGCACCAACAGCTCGTGCCGAATACGCGCGGCTCGGTCTTCTCGCTATGCCTTCGCTCGCGGACCGATTCGCGCTACCCCCGCTACCCGCGGGTCCCGGTCGGCGACTGCCCGGGCTACGAGGCCATCGGGTCAGGTTCGCCGAGCTCGGAGATCGATGGTGCCTCGTAGGTGCCACCGGGCACGCCGCCGACGATCAGCAGGCGGATGCCGTCGGAGCCGGGCCAGACCTTGCGCTTGACCCCGGGCCCGACACGGGCGACGTGGTCAGGGTCAAGTGGAGAGCGCTCGCCCTCGATCTCGATCTCGCCGCTCCCGCGAAGCGCCAGGTAGACCTCCTCCTGACCGTCTTCGGAGTGGTCGTGCTCGGGGTAGTTCTCGAAGCCCGGGGGCAGGTCGATGATCTGGATGCCGAACGACTCGACCCCCAGCTCCGCCCTCACTCGCTTGAAGGCGCCTTGGTAGATCGCCTCCATCTCGTCGATCTTCTTCACCGCGTGTCCTGCCATGTCGTCTCTCCTTCGAAGTTGTTCGGTTGCCGGGAGGTGAACCTACTACTGAACGAACGTTCGTGCTTTTCAGTACCCTGGCGAAGTGCCCAGTACCGTCGAAGATCGCCAGTCGCCCCCAGCGGACGGCAAGGGAGCGGTGACGCGGGCGGCGATACTCGGGCGCGCCGTCGACCTCGCCTCGGTGGAGGGGCTCGAGGGGGTGACGATCGGTCGCCTGGCGGCTGAGCTGGAGATGAGCAAGAGCGGTCTCTTCGCACATTTCGGCTCCAAGCAGGAGCTGCAACTCGCCGCCGTGGAGACGGCCGCGCGGCGCTTCGCCGCGGCTGTGATCGAGCCCGCGCTCGCCGCCCCCGAGGGCGCTCCGCGCCTTCGCTCGACCATCGACGCCTACCTGGCGCACCTGGACCGCGATGCCTATTCGGGAGGCTGCTTCTGGGCTGCTACCTCCGTCGAGTACGACGATCGCCCCGGCCCGGTGCGCGACGCCATCGCCGCGGCGCTCGATGCCTGGCTGGGCGAGCTCGAACGCCAGGCTCGGATCGCCGGGGCGGCCGAGCCGGCTCAATTCGCCTTCGAGCTGTACGCGGTCGTGATGGCCGCCAACTCCCGCTATCGCCTCAGTGGCGATCGCGCCGCCTTCGAGCACGCGCGACGGGCGATAGACCGCCTGCTCGGCGAGCTCCCGAGCACCGGAGCGACGGCGTGAACGAGGAGGCCGCGGCCGATTTCGCGCGTCGCTTCGCCGAGTACTGGAAGGCCCCGACTCCGGCTGGGCTGAGCACGGTTCTCGCCGAGCGGGTTCGCCTGGTCACGCCGATGATGCCGACCACTCACACGCTTGCGGACGGGCAGCGGGAATTCGCAGCTCTCTTCGAGTCGATCGCGAACCTGACCGCCGAGGTGCATCGCTGGGGCGTGACCGACGATGGTGTGCTGATCGAGTTCACGCTATCCGGTGTCGCCGGTGGCAAGCCGATTTCCTGGGACGCGGTCGATCGCTTCGTCGTCGGCGAGGATGGCTTGGCCACTGAACGCGTCTCTTACTTCGACGCGATGCCGATCGTCCTCACCGCCGTGCGTCGCCCGCGGGCCTGGCCGGCGTTCCTGCGCAGCCGCCTCCGCCGCTGAGCCTCGTTCGGGACGTCAGTCGAGCAGCCCAACCTGGCGCAGGATCGAAACCGAGTCCGAGTAGACGTCCTTGCGCTTGATCAAGCCGTTTTCGAAGGGGATTACGTCGACGCCGTTCCAGCTGACGCTGCGGCCGGTCGGCGGCGCTTCGATCTCGCCGCGACGCATCGTCTGCGCGTGGGTGGCCGTCGCCGTCCACTCCTGGGTGACGACCCCGTCGCGAACGTAGAGCCGGCGTGTCTCGAACTTCATGTCGGGCCATGCCTCGAAGATCCTGGCGATGTGGGCGCGCACCTCCTCGCCCTGTGCCGACTCGCCGGCTGTGTGGTTGGCGAAGACCATGTCGGGCGCGTGCATGGCGACGATCGCGTCGAGGTCCTGGGCGTTCCAGGCGTCGTTGTAGCGGCCGATCGCCTCGGTCAGCGCCTCGATGCCATCCGCGTCGCTCACGCCGTGCACTGTAAACCTTGCCGTGTGAGCAGGGCCGCCGAGATCCGCGTCCGCCTGCGCCCGCGGAGCGGTCGCGACGAGCTGATTGGCATGCGCGACGGCATCGCGCAGGTGCGCGTCTCCGCGCCACCGGTCGACGGCAAGGCCAACGAAGCGCTCCGCCGCCTGATCGCCAAGAGCGTCGGGGTCGCCCCGTCGAAGGTCAGCATCGTCCGTGGCGAGAAGTCTCGCGACAAGGTCGTGCGGGTAGAAAGCCTCGACGACGCGGCATTGCGTCGAGCTCTTTCTGGCGATCGAAAGGACAGCTGAGGAGGCATATGGACGTTGGAATTGGACTTCCCAATGCGGTTCCCGGCACGACCGGAGAGCAGATGGTCGAGTGGGCGCGACGCGCCGACGCGCGCGGGTTCAGCAGCCTGGGGACGATCGACCGGGTCGTCTACGACAACTACGAGCCGTTGATCGCTCTCGCGGCCGCCGCTGCAGTCACGGAGAGAATCGGGCTCGGCACCACCGTTCTGTTGGGGCCGCTACGGGTCAATGCAGTCGAGCTGGCAAAGCAGGCGTTGAGCGTCAACGCGCTTTCCGGCGGCCGCTTCACGCTCGGGATCGGCCTTGGCGCACGAGAGGACGACTACGAGGCGAGCGGGGTGGAACTGGACGGCCGTGGTCGCCGCCTCGACGAGATGCTCGAACGCATCGTGGAAGTGTGGGAGCGGGAGGAGATCGGACCGACGGTCGCGGGCGCTCCGAGCCTGGTCGTCGGCGGGCACGCCGATGCCTCCTACGCCCGCGTTGCCCGTTTCGCCAACGGCTGGATCGCCAGCGGCACCGGGCCCGAGGTATATGCGGAGGGGGCGGCCAAGGCCAGGGCCGCCTGGTCCGAGGCGGGACGGTCCGGCGAGCTGCGAACGATGGCCCTCGCGTACTTCTCGCTCGGGGAGGAGGCGGAAGAGGATGCCGTTCGCGGTCTCGGCGACTACTACGCCTGGTTGGGCGAGGAGGTCGCCGGGATGATCGTCGGCGCCGCCGCCAAGGACGCCGATGCGGTCCAGGGGTACCTCTCCGCCTATGAGAGCGCCGGTTGCGACGAACTCGTCCTCTTCCCGTCTTCGAGCGATCCCGACCAGGTCGACCTGTTGGCCGACGCCGTCGGTCTCTAAACCGGTCGTAACGCATATCCGGTGCATGGCATGGGATGTGCGTTACGACCGCAGAGGTGAGCGCGTCCCTACACTCGCCCGATCGATCGCGCGCTGCTCGACAAGACCCTCGCCGAGGCCGGTGAGCCGACGTTCCGCGCCACCCAGGTGTGGGAGTGGGTCGCGCGCGGTGCGCGCTCCTACGGGGAGATGACGAACCTGCCGTCGGCGCTGCGCGAGCGGCTCGCCGCGGCGGTGCCGCTATCGACCCTGGCGGTGGCCGAGGAGGCGAAGTCCGACGACGGCACCGTGAAGACACTCTTCCGCACGCACGACGACCTGCCCCTCGAGGCGGTGCTGATGCGCTATCGCGACGGGCGTCGCTCGGTCTGCCTCTCCTCGCAGTCGGGATGTCCGCTTACCTGCACCTTCTGCGCAACGGGGCGGATGAAGTTCGGGCGCAACCTGACGGCGGACGAGATCCTCGACCAGGCGCTGCATTTCCGCCGGGTCGAAGCGATCGACCACGTCGTCTTCATGGGCATGGGAGAGCCGACGATGAACCTCGACGCCGTACTCAGCGCCTGTGAGCGGCTGCCCGATCTCGGCGTCACCCACCGGCGGACGGCGATCTCCACGGTCGGTTGGGTGCCCGGGATCGACCGCCTCGCCGAGTGCGAGATGCCGGTCAGCCTCGCCCTCTCGCTGCACGCGCCCAATGATGGCCTGCGCTCGCAATTGATGCCGGTCAATGACCGCTACCCGCTTGCCGAGGTGCTGGCCGCCTGCGAGCGCTACCGGGCGCGCCGCCGCCGCAAGGTCTTCGTCGAGTACGTGATGCTCGACGGTGTCAACGACCTGCCCGAGCACGCCCGCCAGCTCGCGGAGCTGCTCGACCCGCGCGCCTACAAGGTCAACCTCATCCCCTACAACCCGACCGGTGCCTACGACGGCTCCCCGCCGGAGCGGATCGAGCGCTTCCGCGCGATTCTCGCCGAGCATCGGCTCGCCGCAACCGTGCGCCTCACCCGCGGCCGCGACATCGCCGCTGCCTGCGGCCAGCTTGCAGCCACTTTGGCCGGTTAGCCAGCTAGGATCGGTCGCGGTGCCGACGGCGACCGAGATCAGACCCGTGGGGGGCGTCGAGCCGCCCGTTCAGATGAGCGCGAACCCTGCGCGCCGCCTACTCGACGACCTGCGCAGCGAGGTGAAGATCCGCCGGCGCGGCTCCTTCCCGCCGGGGCGACAGAACTTCGACTTCGGCCGCACGATCCAGATGACCAGCGACCCGCTGCCGATCCTGCTCGGGCTCTACGAAGAGTACGGGCCGATCTTCAGCGTGCGACTGCTGCACCACCCGGTGGTCTTCATGCTCGGTCCCGAGGCCAACCACTACATCACGGTCACTCACCCGCAGAACTTCCACTGGCGCGAGTCGAGCTTTGGCGACCTGATCCCGCTGCTCGGCGACGGCCTGCTGACGATCGACGACGGTTACCACGACCGTGCCCGCGAGATCATGATGCCCGCCTTCCACCGCGAGCAGGTTTCGGCGGCGGTCGAGGCGATGGTCGCCGAGGCAAGGCCGGCGATCGAGCGACTTCGTCCCCGCCAGGTCGTCGACGTCTACGAGTGGATGCGTGGCCTGGCGATGAGGATCGCGATGCGGGCACTGCTTGGGCTCGACCCCGACGAGGCCGGAAAGGGCGCCGCCGCGGCCGAGCATTTCGAGCGCGCCCTCGCCTTCTACGGCATCGAGTTCCACCTGCGCCTGCTGCGCGGCCCGGGCTCGCCCTGGTCGAAGATGGTCGCCTCGCGGGCCGTGCTCGACGAGATCGTCTACGGCGAGATCGCGCGACGCCGCGCGACTCCGGACGAGAGCCGCCACGACATCCTCAGCCTGCTGCTCGCCGTCCATGACGACGCCGGCCAGGGCTTCTCCGACAAGGAGGTGCGCGACCAGGTGATGACGCTGATGTTCGCCGGTCACGACACCTCGACCTCGACGCTGACCTTCATGGTGCACGAGCTGGCTCGCCACCCTGACGTGGTCGAGAAGCTCCAGGAGGAGCAGGACCGGGTGCTCGGCGGCCGCACGCCGGACATCGAGACGCTCGAGCGCGAGATGCCCTACCTCGACATGGTGCTCGACGAGGTCCTGCGCCTCTACCCGCCCGCCTGGATCGGCCCCCGCCGCGCCGTGCGCGACTTCGAGTTCGACGGTCACTCGGTCACGCGCGGCACCTACGTCAACTACTGCTCCTGGGCCAGCCATCGCATCCCTGAGGTCTTCCCCGAGCCGGAGGCCTTCATCCCCGAGCGCTTCACGCGCGAGCGCAAGGCGGCGCTGCCGCGTGGAGCCTACGTTCCTTTCGGCGGCGGCAGCCGAATCTGCATCGGCAAGCGCTTCGGCCAGACCGAGGTGAAGCTGGTGGCGACGATGCTGCTGCAGCGCCTGCGCCTCGACGCACTGCCCGGCCGCGCCATGACCGTGCGCCAGATGCCGACTCTTTCACCTCGCGGCGGGCTGAAGATGCGGGTAAAGCTCCGCGAATAGGGATCGCCCCCAACGCGGCTACTTGATGAAGAGCATCTCCTCGTACTTCGGCAGCGGCCAGAGGTCGTCGGCGACGACCTTCTCGAGCTTGTCGGCGGCCTCGCGTACGGCCACCATCGCCGCGAGCTGCTTGTCGCGGGCGTGGATCGCGCCCTCGATGCCCTCCAGCTCGGCCGGCTCGGAATTGGCCGCCTCGAGCTCGTCGAGCGCGCCGACCAGCTCGTCGATCAGCTCGCGCAGGCCCGTCTCCAGCGAGGAGACACCGGCCTCGACGATCAGCGCCAGGTAGCGCAGGGCGGCCGGCAGGATCATCGTCTTTCCGATCGAGAACGTCGTCTCGGCCTCGATGTTGGCGCGCAGCGCATACTGCTCGGCCGCGACCTCGAAGCGCGACTCCAGCTCCCGCTCGGAGAGCACGTTGTAGTTCTCGAAGGCGGCGACGGTCTGCTCGCTGAGCATCTCCGGCAGCGCGTCGGGCGTCGTCTTGAGGTTCTTCAGCCCGCGCTGCTCGGCCTCGGCGTGCCACTCCTCGGAGTAGTTGTCGCCGCCGAAGACGATCTGCTTGTTGGCGAGGTAGGAGTCCTTGACGATTTCGGCGACGGCCTCGGCGGCGTCCTTGCCGCCGCTCGTCTTCTCGCTGAGCTTCTCGGCCATCTCGTCGATCGCCTCGGCGACGATCGTGTTGAGGACCGTGTTCGGGAAGGCGAGCGACTGGCTCGACCCGAGCGCCCGGAACTCGAACTTGTTGCCGGTGAAGGCGAAGGGTGAGGTCCGGTTGCGGTCGCCGCCGTGCATCGGCAGCGAGGGCAGCACCGTGGCGCCGAGGTCGAGGAAGGAGGCCGGCGTGTGCGGGTCACCTTCGCCTGTCGAGATCGCGTCGAAGACCTTCTCCAGCTCACTGCCCAGGAAGATCGAGATGATCGCCGGCGGCGCCTCGTTGGCGCCGAGCCGGTGGTCCTGGCCGATGTTCGCGGCCGAGGCGCGCAGCAGGCCCTGGTGCTTGTTGACGGCCTGGATCACCGCCGCGCAGAAGAAGAGGAAGTGGATGTTGTCGGCGGGGGTGTCGCCCGGCTCGAGCAGGTTGCTGCCCGTGTCGGTTCCCATCGACCAGTTGTTGTGCTTGCCCGAGCCGTTGACGCCGGCGAAGGGCTTTTCGTGCAGCAGGCAGACGAGGCCGTAGCGGCGGGCGACGCTTTCCAGCACGCGCATGGTCAGCTGCTGGTGGTCGGAGCCGACATTCGAGTTCTCGAAGACCGGCGCGATCTCGTACTGGCCGGGCGCGACCTCGTTGTGGCGGGTCTTGACCGGGATGCCGAGCTTGCGCAGCTCCAGCTCGGACTCGAGCATGAAGGCGAGTACGCGCTCGGGGATCGTGCCGAAGTAGTGGTCGTCGAGTTCCTGACCCTTCGGCGGCTTGGCGCCGAACAGAGTGCGCCCGGCCGAGATCAGGTCGGGGCGCTCGAAGTAGTACTGCTCGTCGATCAGGAAGTACTCCTGCTCGGGCCCGACGGTGGTGAAGACACGCTTGCTCTCATCGTCGCCGAGCAGGCGCAGCGCCTTGATCGCGGAGCGCGAGAGCGCGTCCATCGAGCGCAGCAGCGGGATCTTCGCGTCGAGCGCCTCGCCGGTCCAGGAGGCAAAGGCGGTCGGGATGCAGAGCAGCGAGCCGTTCGGATTCTCGAGGATGAAGGCGGGGCTGGTCGGGTCCCAGGCGGTGTAGCCACGCGCCTCGAAGGTGGCGCGGACGCCGCCGGTCGGGAAAGACGAGGCGTCGGGCTCGCCCTGGATCAGCTCTTTGCCGGAGAAGCCGGCGAGCGCCTTGCCTTCGCCGCCTTTCGGCTCGAAGAAGGAGTCGTGCTTCTCGGCGGTCGAGCCGGTGAGCGGCTGGAAGACATGGGTGAAGTGAGTGGCGCCCTTCTCCAGCGCCCAATCCTTCATCGCGGCGGCGACGGTGTCGGCCGTCTCGGCGTCGATCGCCTCACCGCTCTCGAGTGCTTTCCGCAGGCTGTCGAAGACGCTGTCGGGCAGCCGTTCCCGCTGCACGGCGACGGAGAAGACGTTGGCGCCGAAATGCTGATTCTCCGGCTGGGTTAGATCAAGCGTGCCGAGCGCCTCCCCGTTGGAGCTCCACTGGGCCGCGGTTACGTTCTGCTGGCGAATACGTGTCATCGCTTTCTCGGTTCCTCACTCGGCGAAGCGCCCGGGTGGGGCGCGGTTGATCCGGTCCTCCTGCATCCCCCATCAGAGGGGGATTGCAGAGTAATGGCAATCGCCCAGCGACGGCTTTGTACCGCGGTACAAGGATCGGCCGCGCGCCTTGTCCAGGTGTCGGCCGGTCAGCCGGAGAGAGGGATTGCGTGCTCGACGCCGAGCGGGTGGCGCAGGCGGAAGCCGCGCGTCGAGCGCATGTATTCGCTCCAACCGGGACCGCTGCGGTCCCCGTCGTCCGTCATCGAGGTGTCCCAGCGCAGGCCGGCGATCACGGCGAAGACGTGTTCGCGATTGGCATAGATGCGCACCCAGCTGCCAGCGCCGTCGCCGCCCCAGCGCATGAAGCCGGTCGAGTCGAGCGGCGATTCGAGCAGCCCCGCCGCGTGCATCACGTAGCTGACCGAGCCCGAGCAGTCATAGCCGCGCGAATTCCAGCTGCGGTGTCCGCCGCCCCAGACATAGGGCCGGTGGCGAATGCGGTTGGCGGCTTCGATCATCGCCTCGACCGCGGGAGGGGCGGAGGCAGGCGCGACCGCCCTGCCGCTCGGCAGCAGCTCCGCCTGCGGCACGGCGGCGGAGACGGGCGACGCGGTCGCGGCGAAGAGAGCGAGCCCGACGGCTGCGGAAGCGATTCCCCTGCGCATGAAAGTCGGTTATCGGCCGCAATCCCGCTTCGCTGTAGCCTTCGCCGGCCCCCCACCTGGAGGAATTCAGCCAATGTTCGTTTCCAAGGCCGCCGTCGTCGGCGGCGGCACCATGGGCGGTGAGATCGCGCAGGCGATCGCGGCCGCCGACGTTCCCGTAGTCGTCAAGGACATCGACCAGAAGTTCGTCGATGCCGCGCTCGAGAAGGCGCGCGACGTCACCGAGGGTCAGCTGGCGCGCCTGGTCAAGAAGGAGAAGCTGAGCCAGGAGCAGGCCGACGCCCGCCTCGCCGAGGTGATGGGGCGGGTCACGGGGACGACCACCTACGAGGAGTTCGGCGACGTCGACTTCGTCGTCGAGGCGGTGCCGGAGCGGATGGAGATCAAGCAGGCCGTCTTCCGCGAGCTCGACGCGGCGACGCCCGGCCACGCGATCCTCGCCTCCAACACCTCCTCGCTCTCGATCGCCGAGATGGGGGAGACGACACTGCGTCCGGACAAGGTCGTCGGCTTCCACTTCTTCTACCCGGCCTCGGTGATGCCCCTGGTCGAGGTGATCGCCGGCGAGGACACCTCCGAGGAGACCGCCACCGTCGCCTACAACTTCGCCCAGGCGATCAAGAAGCAGCCGATCGTCTGCGGTGAGGTGCCGGGCTTCGTCGTCAACCGCATCCTGATGGCGACGATCGGCGAGATCTGGCGCGCCCAGGAGGAGCAGGGTCTCTCATTGAAGGCGATCGACGAGGCGATTGCGGGGGCCCAGCTGGCGCCGATGGGACCCTTCTTCCTCACCGACCTGCTCGGCCTCGACACTGTCCTGCACGTCGCCGAGCACCTCGCCGACTCCTACGGCGAGGCCTTCTATGTCCACAAGGGACTGCAGCAACTGGTCGCCGACGGCAAGCTTGGCGTCAAGTCCGGCGGCGAGGGGTTCTTCAAGGACGGCGAGCAGAACGTCCCCGGCGAGGGCGAGCCCGACGCCGAGGAGATGGTCGCGATGTTCACCTGCCGGGCGCTGATCGAGGCCTGCCTGCTGGTCGAGGAGGGCGTCTGCTCGGTGCGCGACATCGACGTGGGGATGATGGCCGGAGCCGGCCTCGACCCACGCAGGGGACTGCTGCCGCCGTTCTGGAAGGCTGACGTCGAGGGCCTCGACGTCGTCCTGGAGCGGATGGAGAGCCTGCAGGAGCGATACGGCGATCGCTTCGCGCCGCCCGTGCTGCTGCGCCGCCTCGTCGCCCAGGGTCGCCACGGGATGAAGAGCGGCCAGGGCTTCTACCCCTATCCGCAGCCCGACGACGGCGACCAGCCGGAGACGGTGAAGCTGGAGACGCGTGGCGAGGTCGCCATCGCCTGGCTGGCGAACGCGCCGATGAACGCGGTCTCGCCAGATGTGATCCGCGACCTGAAGACCGTTTGGGAGAAGGTCAAGGCGGCCGACGGTGTCGGCGCGATGGTGATCGCCTCCTCCGTCCCCGTCGTTTTCTCCGCCGGCGCCGACATCAAGGCCTTCACGCAGATGGACGAGAGCGGCGGCGAGGAGCTGATTCACACCGCCCACGCACTGCTGCGCGACTTCGGCCAGGCGCGCGTCGCCACGATCGCCGCCGTCAACGCGCTCGCCTTCGGCGGCGGTTGCGAGCTGGCGATGGCCTGCGACGTGCGGATCGCCGCCGAGGCGGCGGTCTTCGGCCAGCCCGAGGTGAAGCTGGGGATCATCCCCGGCTTTGGCGGCACCCAGCGCCTGCCGCGCCTGGTCGGACCGAACAAGGCGCTCGAGATGAACCTTGCCGGCGACGCGATCCTCGCCGGCGATGCGCTCGATTCCGGCCTCGCCAACCGCGTCGTCCCCGACCACGAGCTGTTCGAGACCGCCCTGATGTGGGGCCGCAAGCTGGCCGGCCAGGCGCCGGTTGCGGTCGAGCAGGTCAAGCTCGTCTCCCATGCCGGCGATCTCGACGAGGGGATCGAGGCCGAGAAGCGTGGCTTCGCGGCCGCCTTCGGCAGCGAGGACGCGAAGGAGGGCATTGCCGCCTTCCTCGGCAAGCGGACGCCGAAGTGGAGCGGGAGGTAACCCAGGCCACAGGGGTGGAGCGACTCGCGGAGCTGATCCGCGAGTCGCGCTCGACGGTGGCGCTGACCGGCGCCGGGATCTCGGTTCCCTCCGGGATTCCGGACTTCCGCACGCCCGAGACCGGGCTGTGGGCGAACGTCGACCCGATGGAGGTCGCCCACATCGACGTCTTCGAGCGCGACCCGGCGCGCTTCTGGTCCTACTACCGGCCGCGCTTCCACTCGCTTGGCGACAAGCAGCCCAATGTCGGGCACGAGGCGCTCGTCGAGCTCGAGGGCTGCGGTCTGCTCGACGGGGTGATCACCCAGAACATCGACCGCTTGCACCGGGCGGCCGGCTCGCGCGAGGTGGTCGAGGTGCACGGCTCGATCGAGACTTCGACCTGCCGCCAGTGTGGCGCCGGCTATGGGATCGAGGAGGTTGACGGCCTCTTCGACGCCGACGGCATCGCCGTCTGCGGCGCCTGCGACGGTCCGGTCAAGCCCGACGTCGTCCTCTTCGGCGAGATGCTGCCGGAGTCGGCGATGTCCCGTGCTTACGAGCTGGCGGCGAACGCCGAGCTGATGCTCTGCATCGGCTCCTCGCTCGCCGTCTACCCGGTGGCCGCCCTGCCCGGACAGACCCTCGAACGCGGCGGCAGGCTGGCGATCGTCACCAAGGGTTCGACTCCATATGACGCTGAGGCGACGATCAAGCTCGAAGGCGAGGTCGACGCGGAGTTGGGCGCGCTGCTCGCCGCGCTCGACTAGCCCGCGCCAACGGCTGGCGCAGCGAGCGGGCGGATGCTCCGATCGCTGCAGCTGGCGGCGATCGCCAGGAACTGCGGCTCGTCGCGGCCCACGCTTCGGGCACAAAGCCTCCTCGCCTTCATGCCGCATGCCTGAATCAGCTCGGCGCCGGTGCGCCCAGCGACCGAAGCACGGATGCAGCCGGGTGCCGGCGGCGGCTGGCTGTCCCCGGCGGTGGCGAGAACCAGAACCGCCAGAGCGATGAAGGTCGCCGCAATGCCGGTCATGACGACGTTGCGCTCCCGTTTCGTCAGCCGTCGCAGGGGCGTGTTGACCCGTTTGAAGTGGCCTTCGAGCGGCATTGTGGCCACGTTATCGCACGCTTTGCGGGCCTCATCCCGACATTTGGGAGAACTCGCTTAGCCGATCTTTAGACGCCTGTACGTAGAGGCCGCTCCGGTGCGTCGGCAGGCTTCACGGTCAAAGCCACCCTGACGAGAAAGGAAGTACCGGATCAAATGGATTGGTTGAGCGAAGGCGCCATATCTTGGCTGAGCGAAGGCGCCAACTCCTGGCAGCTCACCGCCGCGACCCTGGTCGGCCTGATGAGCGTCCCGGGCCTGGTCGTCCTCTACGGCGGCGTGATGCAGAAGCGCTGGTCCGTCAACTCGATGATGATGGCCTTCGTCGCCTTCGCACTCGTGCTGATCATCTGGTGCCTGTTCGCGTTCCGGATGGCTTTCGGCGAGCCGATGCACATCTTCGGGGCGAGCGGCGGTGAATTCCTGGCAAACATGTGGGGCAAGCCGGCATCGATTCTGAGCGCCGCAAGCGAGCTTGGACACGGTCACATTCCCCTGCTGCCCGTGGTATCCGAAGAAATCGAATTCCCGCAGTCGACGCTCGCCTACTTCCAGATCGTCTTCGCGGCGATCACGCCGATCCTGATGCTGGGTTCGGTGCTAGGAAGGATCAACTTCAAGGCGTGGATCCCGTTCGTCGCGCTCTGGACCGTGTTCGTCTACACGATCAACGCCTTCCTGATCTGGGGCGGTGGCTACTTCGCCCAGCACGGGGCGGTCGACTTCTCCGGCGGTTACGTGATCCACCTCGCGGCGGGCGTTTCCGGGTTTGTGGCGGCTGCCGTCATAGGGCCACGCCTGCAACGCGACCGAGAGGTCGACGCGCCGAACAACCTGGCGATGGTCGCCGTCGGCGCCGGCCTGCTCTGGCTGGGCTGGAACGGCTTCAACGGCGGTGACTGGTACTCAGCTGGCAACATCGCCTCCGCCGCGGTGCTCAACACCAATCTCTGCACCGCGGTCGCCTTCCTCGTCTGGGTCGCCTGGGACTACATGACCGGCCGCAAGCCGAGCCTGATCGGATCGGTCAACGGGATGATCGTCGGCCTCGTCGCGATCACCCCCGGCGCCGGTTTCGTCAACGGCTGGGGGGCGATCGTGATCGGCGTGATCGCTTCGACGCTTGTCTACTTCGCGCTCAACTACCTGAGCCGGACGGCGCCCTTCCGCAACGTCGACGACACCCTCGGCGTGGTCTATACGCATGGCTTCGCGGGCGTCGCGGGAGGGCTCCTGGTCGGTATTTTCGCCAACAACGCGATGGCCGAAACGACCCTCGCGGGAACGATCTCCGGCGGCGGGCTCAATCTGCTCAAGTGGCAGGCGCTGACGGCACTCTGGGTGATCGTCTTCTCCGCGATCGGCACGTTCATCCTGCTCAAGCTGGTCGGCTTGGTGGTGCCGCTGCGGATGACGGAGGCCGAAATGGAGGAGGGCGACATCGCCGTCCACGGTCACGAGGTGTATCCGTCCGACGTGCCTTCGCTCGGCTACCCGGACGGAGTCGGCGCGGCGGCTCCGGCGCCCTCAGCCGGAAGCACCGCCTAGCGACGGGCCGGGCCGCCCCCTCCCTGCGGGCCCGGCAGCGACGAGTGAGGAACCGCCCCCGTGCTCTCCGGGGGCGGTTCTGCGTTTGGAGGTCAATTGGCCGCGTCGAGAGAGCGGCTTGCCTCGCGCACCGTGTCGAGCATCGTCGCCAGCGCGGGGGTGACGGGCGCTCCGCGCCGGGTCGCGGCGAGCACCTTGCGCACCGGGCTGCTCGGGTCGAGGGCGCGGATGCGGATGTCGGAGCGGACGGCGGAGAGCGCCAGCTGGGGGATGAGGGCGACGCCCACCCCGGCGGCGACCAGGCCCTGGACCGTCTGGTAGTCGTCGCTTTCGAAGGCGACACGGGGCTCGAAGCCGGCCGCGTGGCAGGAGCGCACGACGTGCCGGGCGCAGGGGCTGTTGACCGAGGTCTGCACCCATGCCTCCTCCCGCAGGTCCTCGAGGTGGAGCTTGCGGCGACGCGCCAGCGGATGGGTGGCCGGGAGCGCCAGGTGCAGTGGATCCTCGATCAGCTCGAAGCGGCGCATGCCGGTGCCGAGGCGCTCGCCGACGCCCTCGAATTCGAAGAGCAGCGCAAGGTCGAACTCTCCGGCCCGCAGGCGCGGTGCGATCTCGTCGGGCTCACCCTCGGCGAGGGTCACCTCGACACCCGGGTGGGCGACACGGAAACCGTTGATCGCCAGGGGGAGGAGGGTCGCACCCGCGGTGGGAAAGGAGGCGATCCGCAGGTGGCCGCCCTCGCCGCCCGCGATTGCGGCCACCTCGTTCTCGGCGGCTTCCATGCGGGCGAGGATGCCGTCGGCGTGGGCCACGAGAGCGGCGCCCGCGGCCGTCGGCCGAATGCCGCCACGGTCGCGCTCGAGCAGCGTCGTGCCGACCTCGCCCTCGAGGGTTGCGATCGACTGGGAGACGGCAGACTGCGAGTAGGAGAGAGCGTCGGCGGCGGCCGAGAACGAGCCGTGGGCCACGACTTCCCGCAGGACGTTGAGCCGGGTGGGACTAAGCATAAGAAAAGCTTATCGACTCTATAGGTATTAACAGTTGCTCTGATGGAAGGTGAGTGTCAGCATCGGGTCGAACTTCCTGGCCGACCCACGAAAGGAGCGTCAAATGGCCACCCGAATCATCGTTTCCTACGACGACACCGACAACGACCGCGACGCGCTGGCGCTGGGCCGGTTGCTCGCCTTCAACGGGGCAGAGCTCTCGCTCGCCTACGTCCGCCACTCGCAGGGCGGCGCCCTCGAGCAGAAGGAGGCCGAGGACCTGCTCGCCCGGGGCGCCGAATCGGTCGGGGCGCCGGAGATGCCCCGTCACGTCGTCGTCAACCCCGGCACCAGCGTCGGCCTCGCCGAACTGGCCGAGAGCGAGAACGCCGACGTGATCGTCTTCGGCTCCGAGTACCGGACTGCACCCGGCACCGTGGCACCCGGCAGGCCCGCACACAAGCTGCTGCTCGGCGGTCCTGCGGCGATTGCCGTAGCACCCGCCGGCCTGCGCGACAACCCGGCGGTGAGCATCAACACGATCGGCTTGATCGAAGAAGGAGATCCCACGGTGCGTGAGACCGCCAAAAGCCTGGCGGCGGCGCTGGACGCAAGCGTCGTCGAGCACGGCTCGGGTCATGTCGACTTCCTGGTCATCGGTTCCCGCCCAGAGTCGCCACAGAGCAAGGTGACGCTCAGCGCCGCCAGTGACTACGAGATGGAAACCTCGACCTGCCCGGTGCTGGTTGTGCCGCGGGGTAGGTCGATCAGCTTCGCGGCTCAGCCCCAGGCTGTTTGACGACGAGGATCACGGCCGCGACCTCCGGGTCGCGGCCGTCGATCTTCGCCTTCACCTCCGACCACGCGACGGGGCGCGCGTCCCTGTCGGCGAGCATCTCCGCCACGGTCGCCTCGGGCAGCTCACTGGTTACGACGAAGGCATCCGGCAGCTTCGGCGCGGGCGCCTGGGCCAGCTCGCGGCGGGTCACGTTCTCGGACTTGCGTTCGGCGTTGGACCAGCCCTGGCCGAAGGCGAGGTCAGGGTTGTCCAGGTGCGGGCCCTCGAGGATCGTGAGCGAGCTCCCGCTGGGCAGCCACTCGTATTCGGCGAGCTCGAACGACCGGCCCGCGACCCACGGCTCGATCACCCGCGCGAACAGCTCCCCGCGGTCGAGGTTGAAGACCCGCGCGCGGCCCTCCTCGGAGCGGAGCTCGACGTGAAACGCCATGCCGCAACCATATGCTCAGGCCTCAATGGACCTGCCGCTGCCCGACGCCGTCGTCTTCGACAACGACGGCCTGCTCCTCGACACCGAGTCGGTCTGGACACGGGCCGAGCAGGATCTCTTCGAGCGACGTGATCTCGAGTTCACGCCCGCGCACAAGCGCGAGCTGGTCGGGACGTCGGCCGAGATCGCCGGCGGCATCCTCGAAAAACGACTCGGCGAGCTGGGGCGAGCTTCCGAGCTGATCGACGAGCTCAACGAGCTGGTCGTCGTCGAGCTCGAGCACGGCGTCGAGGCGATGCTCGGCGCCCGCGAGGTCTTGCACGAGCTCTCCACCAGAGGCACTCCGCTCGGCCTGGTTTCCAACTCTCCGTTGCGCTTCGTCCAGCGCTCGCTGGAGATCGTCGGCTTCACCGACCACTTCGACGTCGTGATCAGCGCCCACGATGTCGCGGCGCCGAAGCCCGCGCCCGATCCCTACCTGGAGGCCTGCCGGCGACTCGGGGTCGAGGCGGGGCCGTCTGTCGTCGCGCTGGAGGATTCACCTACGGGGGTTACTGCCGCAAGGGCTGCCGGCCTGACCGTGATCGGTATTCCGTCGCTTGAGGGGATCGAGCTCGTCGAAGCACATCACCTGGCCGAGTCGCTCCTAGACGAGGTCGTCAGTCGTCGGTTGGTGCTCTGAGGGGCTGACACGGGGATGCTCCCGCCCTGACAAATGCCGGGCTAATTAGCCCGGCATTTTGAGTATCCGCCAGTTCGGGAGCATCCCCGGCGTCAGCCCCCAAGGACACGTCGCCGCCGTAGGACCCGCTCGCATAGTTCGAGCACCTCGGCGACCGAGGTGAGCTGCGTGGCGCTGAGATCGCCCTGGATGGCCGAGTCGGCAGCGGCTGTTGCCTCGTCGCGGCGCGATTCGAGCGTGGCCATGTCCTCGGAATGACCCGGGTCGTCCACAGTGTCGGGCAGCTCCACGAGCAACGCATTGAGGGCGATGCGGAGTTGGAGGGCGGCCTCGCGGGAGCGGCCGGCGTCGAGGTCGGCGCGGGCGCGGAGGAGGAGCGTCTCGCAGGCGTCGAGCTGTTCGCGGCCGCCGAGGACGGCTGCTATGCGCTCTTGAGGGCGCAGCTCTTGAGTGCGTTGCTGGCGGCGCGATCGCGCGGGGCCCATGTCAACCACGCTGGCGCGGATCCATTCACCGTCGGCAACCTGCTCGCCGCTACCGAAGCCGATCCGCACCGCGGTGGCGTGCTCTGGTGAGGTCGGCGGGGGAGGGGGATTCTCGCTCACCACAGCATTCACGTGGAGTGCATGACTGACCACGGCGGTGCTCTCTGCGACCAGCACGTCGAATGAGTTCTCGTCTTCCAGCACGTCGTTCAACCAGCGTTGCGCCTCCTCCTCAGCTACGAACGAGTGCGAGGCTCGAATGACGGTGATGCGTGCCAGCGGCACTGTCGCGGGAAGCACCCGCGAGTTGGCCTCTCGCGGCCGGCGTCGGCGGCGGCGCGAGGGAGCAGGGGCGCCGAGCATTTCGATCACCAGCACGGTCTCCTCGCCGTCGTTGCGCACGACGTAGCGGCCGTCGGCCAGGGGGAGCGCGCCGGCGAGGTCGAGCTGAACGAAGCCGAAGAGCTTCGAGGCCTCAGTCAACGCCCCGATGGGGGCCCGTGGGCACTTCGGGGTTTTCGATTTCGCCGAGGCGGCGGATCAACCGGTCCCACTTCTCGGGCGAGAGCTCGCCGAGGCTGGGGGAGAGGCCGCTGGCGCCGCCGATCGAGGTCAGGAAGGAGGCCATCTCGCGTCCCCAGGTCGTTTCCTTGCCCTCGACGTATTCGCCGTGGCTGAGCGGCACGCCGCTGGCGTCGGCGAAGCCCATCTCGATCGAGCCGCCGGGGACGAAGGTCGCGATCTGTTCGCCGGCGACGACGTGCTGGCCGGCGTGGACCGTCGCCTTCACGCCCTCGTAGACGAAGATGACCTGGCCGGCGCGCTGGCCGCTGAGCAGCTTGTAGAGGACGCCGCCTCCTTCCGGCCAACCGGGTGCCCCGGTGGCGAGGATGACCGCGTCGCCGACCGCGCCGATCGGGCCGGTGCCGGTGAAGTCGACGCCCTGGTCGATGCGCCCAGTCGTCGCCGAGAGGAACGGGCTGACGTATTCGATTTCGAAGCCGGGCGAGTAGCCGACGTGGACGTGGTCGTAATGGTCGGACAGCGCGAAGCTGGTTTCGCCGGGCAGGTCCTCGAGCGAGATCACCTGGTGCGGGTGCATCGTCCCCTGCAGGCGCAGGACGGTTTTGATCAACGCGTCGGCGAGGGTCCCCGGTCCCTGGTGGCCGGTCACCGGCACGCCGTCGATCGCGGCGATGTCGACGGCATCGCCGGTCGAGTGCTCGGAGACATAGCCGGAGCTGGTCAGGGTGCTGTGGCCGCACTCGAGCGAGGTGATCGTCAACCGGAACCCCTTCGAGACCAGGTACTCGAGCATCGCCAGCACGCGACGGTCGATACGGCCGGAGGCGATGTCGTTGCGCCCGCAGCCGTAGATCGAGAGGTTCTTGTCGTGCAACACGCGTCGCTCGAGCGCCTCCTTGGGGAGAAGGAGGACGCCGCTGACGCTGAGCGTGTCGGCAAACGGGCTCTTGCCGTTGGCGCGGTAGATCGCCGTCGCTTCGAGCAGCTTCCAGCCGTCGAGGATCGGCTTCGGGTCGATTCTGTTGGCGCCCGCTCCCGCCGGCGAGATCGAGAAGTTGATGTGCGGGTCGACGCCTTCGGCGGCGCTGCCGACCCGGGCGATCACGGCCCCCCCGACGACCCTCGATCCAACCTTGAGGGTTTGCTTGGAGCCTTCCGCATCGCCCCCCGGCTGCTTCGTCGCTCGCCCCGGCAGCGCGCGCAGCCGGGGGCGCAGGTTCTGGCTGTCGACCAGCGGCTGCGCGGTGGAGGTGGGCGGCAGGACACCGCCTCCGGCACGGACGATCTGGCCCAGCTCGGCGTAGATGTAGCGGTTGCCGTAAGCGTCTTCGAGGACGAGGTAGCGGCCCAGCTTCGGCGAGCTGCCGAGAGCCTTGATCACGCCGTCGTTGACGGCGACGACCGGCGCCCCCTGGTGGGAGAAGATGTTGATTCCGCGCGGCGTCGGTGAGGAGGCGATCACGTCGGCAGCCGCCCCCGCCGAACTGGAGTCGCCGCCGCGGCGCAGCGCTTCCCGGGTCGAGAGGTCGTCGGCGTAGCGAGCGTCGGCGGCGACCGGGAAGTGGGCGCCCTCGGTGAGGCCGGTGAGCGAGCCGACCAGGTCGGGCGGCAGCTTGCCGTAGGCGCGGGCGTTGGCCAGCACCTCCTGCACGTACCAGTCGGCGTGGTTGTAGGAGAAGATCGCCCCGTAGAGGTCGTGGGCGGCGCCGTCGACCTTGAGCAGGTGGGCGGCGGCGCAGATCGCGTCGACCGGGTTGTAGGGATCCTTGTGCCCGTCGCCGTTGGCGTCGAGCCCGTAGGCCTGCCAGCTGGAAGGCAGGAACTGCATCCAGCCGATCGCGCCGGCGGTCGAGGTGCCCAGGTTGGTGCCGAAGTTCGTCTCCAGCTTGTTGATCGCCGCCAGCACCTCCCAGGGGACGCCGTACTCGGTGCCGCAGGCCTGGTAGATCGGCAGCAGGAAGGGCGGGATCTCGAAGGAGTCGATGACGAAGTTGGGGACGCCGAGCGGGGCGGCGCCGAAGGAGGCGATGGTCGTCGTCGGGTTGGCGCCCGTGGGGGTGCCGCCGCTGCCGTACTGCACTCCGCCGCTCGCGCTCTTATGGGGCAACTGGATCCCGCCCGTCGCGCTGGGCGCGTCGACGCCGCCCGAGTGGCCGCCGCCCCCACTGGCGTCGCCGATGCTCTGGTTGCGGTGGACGTCGCCCCCGGCATGGATCGTGCTGCCGGCCTGGAAGCCGTCCGGCGCCGTTTCGGCGGGGACTTCCGGCTGGGGAGCTTCCTGCGCCTGCGGTTCCTCGCCGGCCCCCGACGATTCTGCGCAGCCCGGGTCTTCCGCGTCGACCGTGCCGTCGCCGTCGTCGTCGATGCCGTTCGTGCATTCGGTGCTCGTCAGAGGCAGTTCGGCGGCGCCCAGCGAGCCACCGGTCCCGGTCGCCGGCGAAACCCCTTCCGTCCCGTCAGCTCCGGCAAAGCCGACGCCAAGCGCCGTGACGGCACCGAAGCTGGCCAGAGCGATGGTCAGTGCAAGCTTGTGTCTCATATCCCGGCGCCCCCGGGTCCGCCGTTGCGGACCGTGCCCATTTCCGCACTCCCCCTGCGCAACGGGCTCGTCCAAGCTACTTGCTCGCCAGGGGGTGCGCAACGGCTCACCCCTACCCCCAACAAGGCCTTAATCAACGCTGGTCTCATCCCTCGCGGGCAGCATTTCAGGCAAGTCGGATGTGGCCGGTTAAGCTCCTGTCAATGGACTACGACGACCCGGACGGGCTGCGAGCGCGCAGCGAGCAGGTGATCGGCGAGGTCGCCCAGGCTTTGCTCGACAGCCAGGTGCTGGAGAACGCCGTCGCCGCCGCCTTCGGGGCACGCGAGAAGGCGCTCGAGGCTCAGCAGGCGGCGATGAGCGCGCTCAACCTGCCCTCGGCGGGGGATCTCGAACGGCTCGAGCGACGGGTCCGCTCGCTTTCGCATCGCCTGGAAGAGGTCGAGGACCAGATCGACCGCGTCGCCCGCGATCTCGCTGAGTTGCGTCGCCAGTTCGCCGCGGATCGACGCCGCGAGGACCAGGACTAACCCTCGACCTTAGGGTGAGAGTAGTGCCCTTGCGGCCGCGCGACCGGCTGTCCTCTCCAGGTCTTCGAGGTCGTCCTTCGTGAGCTGATTCCCGGCGACGGATTCGGCGAGTATCAGCAGCACCGCGACGTCGACGCCGAGCCCCCGCGCGCGAGCCAGCAGCGGCGCGCTCTGCATGTCCGCGGCAACCGCCTTCTCGGGCCCCAGTGAGGGGGGGTGCTCGTCGAAGCTCGCCACCGCTACGCGCCTTGTGCCGTTGCCGAGCTCGTCGCAAAGACGCGCGGTCAATTTCTCGTCCGGCGATAGGGAAGCACCGGAGCCCGCGCCGAACGCAGCGGCGCTGCCCCCGACCGCGATTGCCTCGTCGATTACGAGTAGCCGCCCGGGCGCAAGGCCCTCTTCGAGGGCGATGCAGGTCCCGACCCGGATTGCTCGCTTGACGCCCAGCTCGGCCAGGTCGGCCAGGACGAGCGCTGCGCTCGGCCCACCGATGCCGGTCGACTGGATCGTCAGCGCATGGTCCTCCGGGGTCGATCCCGAATACCCCCAGAGGCCGCGGGCATGGTTGCTCATCTTCGGCTGCTCGAGCAGCTCCTGCGCAAGCAGCAAGGCGCGCCCCGGGTCGCCGACCAGGATCGCCTCCGGGGCGATCGGTGCGGTCGGGCGCAGGCGTGCGGGCACGGCGACGGACCTTATTGCCAAGCTTGCCGGGAGGATGCCGACCGACGAGCGCATATCCCTCAGCGAGGCGGCGCGCCGAGCGGGGGTCTCGCCAGCGACCTTGAAACGCTGGGCCGAGGAGAAGGTGGTGCCGGTCAGGCGAGGCCGCTGGACCGCCGCCGCGGCGGCACAGGCGCGGGTCGTCGCCCGCATGCGCGAGCGCGGCCACTCGCTCCAGGACCTGAAGCGAGCCGGGCGCGAGGGTCGTCTCGCCTTCGGCTTCACAGAGGAGCTCTTCCCGCAGCCCGAGGAGCAGGCGACGATCGAACAGGTCGCCCAGGAGACGGGTCTCGAGCCGGAGCTGATCGAGCGCATCCTCGCCATCCTCGGCACGCCCCTCGAGCGCGAGCGGCTGCTCAATCCACACGACGTCCAGGCGCTTCGCCACTGCGCACGCGTGCTCGCGGCCGGTTTCCCGCTGGTCGCCTTCCTGCAGCTCGTGCGGGTCTACGCCCAGTCGCTGCGGCGGATCGCCGACGCCGAGGTGCGGCTCTTCCACCTATACGTCCACGAACCGCTGATCCGCGACGGCATCCCGGAGTTGGAGATGGCCGAGGAGATGGGAGATCTGGCCGAGGACCTCCTGCCCCTGGCCTCGCCGCTGATCGACTACCTGCACACGCGCTACCTGCGCTTCTTCCTCGAGCAGGACGTGATCGGCCACATGGAGGCGGACCTCGACGAGGCCGCCCACCTCGGTCAGGTCCCGGTCACGCTCTGCTTCATCGACCTGACCGGTTTCACCCGCTACACCGAGGAGGAGGGTGACCTCGAGGCGCTCGACGTGATCGAGAACTTCGTCGAGACGGTCGAGGGGACGTTGCCGCCCGAGGCGACGATCGTGAAGACGATCGGCGACGAGGTGATGGTCGTCTCGCCCGACGCGGCTTCCCTGACCGAGTGGGCGGTTGCGCTGCTGGCCCGCTTTCCCGAGCGGCCGCAGCCACGTGTCGGCATCCACTTCGCCAAAGCCGTCTACCGCGATGGCGACTACTTCGGCACCCATGTCAACCTCGCCCACCGGGTCGTCACCCGCGCCCAGGCCGGTGAGGTGATGGTCACCGACCGCGTCACCAAAGCGATAGCCGAGCGCGAGGGCCTCGCCTTCGAGCCGATCGGCGAGGTCAACCTCAAGGGGTTTCCGACCCCGACGCCGCTCTTCGTCGTCCGCGCCGCCTGAGGCGGTCGCAACGCATATCCAATGCATCGCACTGGATATGCGTTGCGACTTACACTCGGAGGGTGAGCGAGGGCATGCTCGAGCAGGTTCGCGAGGAAGGGCTGCTGCCCGCGGTCACGCCGGTGGTCGCGATGCTCTCCGGCGGTCGCGACTCTGTCTGTCTGGTCGATCTTGTCACGCGGCTTCTCGGTCCCGAGACGGTGACGGCGCTGCACGTCAACTACGGCCTGCGCGACGAATCCGATGCCGACGAGAAGCACTGCGTGGGGCTCTGCGAGCGACTGGGAGTGCGGCTCGAGGTCGAGCGCCCGCGTCGTCCCGAGAAGGCGGGAAACCTGCAGGGCTGGGCTCGCGATGAGCGCTATGCGGCCGCGGCGCGGCTCGCCCTCGGCGACGACGCCCTGATTGCCACCGGCCACACCGCCGACGATCAGGTCGAGACGATCCTCTACCGGCTCGCCTCCTCGCCCAGCCGTCGCGCCCTGCTCGGTATGCGCCCACGGGACGGCAAGCTGGTTCGGCCGCTGCTCGCCTTCACCCGCGGGCAGACGACCGCCTATTGCGAGGAGCGGGGACTCGAGTGGCGTGACGACCCGACCAACGACGGGGACGAATATGCACGCAGCCGCGTTCGAAACAACCTCGTCCCGGCGCTGGCCGGGATCCACCCGGCGGCGGCGCGCAACGTGTTGCGAACGGCGGAGCTGCTTCGCGACGAGGCCGAGGTACTCGACGCGTTGATCGAAGCCGAGCTGAGCGCCTCCAATGGCTCGCCGCCGACCATTTCGCTCCAGCGCCTCGCTGAGCTTCCGCCGCCCCTGCGCCGCCTGGTCGTGCAGCGCCTCGCCGACGGTGCCGCCGGCCGTCCCGTCCCAGGGGCGGCGAACCACGCAGACGAGGTGGCGGCACTGCGCCAAACGGGCCGGGCGATGCTCGACCTCGGCCGCGGCGTCCGCGCCGTCGCCGAGGGCGGCATCCTCCGCGCCGAGCTCACCTAGACTGCGCTCCCGTGACGGACCCGGCCATCGGCGAGACGCTCGTCTCCAGCGAGGACCTGCGGCGCCGCGTCGCGGAGTTGGGCCGCCAGATCAGTGACGACTACCGCGACCGCGACCTGATCATGGTCGGCGTGCTGAAGGGAGCCGTCCTCTTCCTCGCGGACCTGATGCGCAACCTCGACGTGGCCTGCGAGGTCGACTTCATGGCGGTCTCCAGCTATGGCTCGCGCACGGCCTCCTCGGGGGTCGTCCGGATCATGAAGGACCTCGATGCGCCGATCGAGGGGCGCGACGTGTTGATCGTCGAGGACATCGTCGACTCCGGCCTCACCCTCCAGTACCTGGTGCGCAACCTGGAAGTTCGCAAGCCGGCCTCACTCGAGGTCTGCGCCCTTCTGACCAAGCCGGAGCGACTGCGAGCCGGCGTCAAGCCCCCGCGCTATGTCGGTTTCGAGATTCCCAACCGCTTTGCGATCGGCTACGGCCTCGATCACGCCCAGCGTTACCGCAACCTCGACTACGTCGCAGCGCTAAACGAATAGGCGTTCAGGGCTCGATCCGGGGGCGGCTTGACGAAACACCCCTGGTACGCTGATTTTTCCTCGTGAAGCGGTTTTTCAAGAGCGCGGCTTTCCCGATCCTGCTCGTGGTCGTCCTCGCCTTCGTCGCCCAGAGGGTGATCAGCCCGGGGACGAGCAACGAGGCGCCCGCGTACAGCGAACTCGTCAAGCCCAAGACGGGCCTGATCGCCCAGGGCAAGATCGAAGAGGTCTCGGTCAACGTCAAGGACAGCACGCTCGACGTGACCGAAAAGGACGGCGACAAGTTCTCGACCGGCTATCCGCCGAACGACGAACCAAGCCTGCTCAAGCTGCTCACCGAAAGCGACACGACGAAGACCGTCGTGCACGGCACGGGCGGCACCAGCCTGCTCTCGCTGCTCACCTACATCCTGCCCTTCGTCCTCTTCTTCGGCTTCTGGATCTTCCTGATGAACCAGATGCAGGGGGGCGGCTCGCGCGTCATGAACTTCGGCAAATCGAAGGCGAAGCGGATGTCGGTCGACGCGCCGAAGATCACCTTCCGCGACGTCGCCGGGGTCGACGAGGCGGTGCAGGAGCTGCAGGAGATCAAGGAATTCCTCGAGAACCCGAAGAAGTTCCAAGCGCTCGGTGCCCGCATTCCCAAGGGCGTCCTGCTCTACGGCCCGCCCGGCACCGGCAAGACGCTGCTCGCCCGCGCCGTCGCCGGCGAGGCGGGGGTGCCGTTCTTCTCGATCTCCGGTTCCGACTTCGTCGAGATGTTCGTCGGCGTCGGTGCCAGCCGTGTCCGCGACCTCTTCGAACAGGCAAAGCAGAACGCGCCCTGCATCATCTTCATGGACGAGATCGACGCCGTCGGCCGCCATCGCGGCGCCGGCATGGGCGGCGGTCACGACGAGCGTGAGCAGACGCTGAACCAGCTGCTCGTCGAGATGGACGGCTTCGAGATGAAGGACAACATCATCCTCGTCGCTGCCACCAACCGGCCCGACATCCTCGACCCCGCTCTGCTGCGCCCCGGCCGCTTCGACCGCCAGGTCGTCGTCGACCGCCCCGACCGCAAGGGCCGCAAGCACATCCTCGAGGTGCACACGCGTGGCAAGCCGCTGGCCAAGGCGATCGACCTCGATGCGCTCGCTGGGCAGACGCCGGGCTTTACCGGCGCTGACCTCGCCAACCTGATCAACGAGGCGGCGCTGCTCACTGCTCGCCAGGGCAAGCGCGAGATCACCATGCAGGAGCTCGAGGAGGGGATCATGCGCGTGATCGCCGGTCCCGAGAAGAAGACCCGCGTGATGAGCGAGAAGGAGCGGCTGATCACCGCCTACCACGAGCTCGGCCACGCGATCGTCGGTCATCTGCTGCCCAACTGCGACCCGGTTCACAAGATTTCGATCATCAGTCGCGGCCAGGCGCTTGGCTACACGATCAGCCTGCCGACCGAGGATAAGTTCCTCACCTCGCGCGCCGAGCTGACCGACACGATGGCGATGACCTTGGGTGGCCGGGCCGCCGAGGAGATCGTCTTCGGCGAGATCACCACCGGGGCCTCCAACGACCTGGAAAAGGTGACCGAGACCGCGAAGCGGATGGTGATGCGCTTCGGCATGTCCGAGCGCCTCGGCCCCCGTGTCTTCGGCCACGATCGCGGCCAGCCGTTTCTCGGCCGCGAGTTCTCTGCCGAGCCCGACTACTCCGACGAGATCGCCCGCGAGATCGACGACGAGATCCGGCGCATCGTCGAGGCCGCCCACCAGACGGCCAAGGACCTGCTCAACGACAAGCGTCAGGAGCTGGACAAGGTCTCGAAGATCCTGCTCGAGCGCGAGACGATCGACGCCGAGCAGTTCGTCGCCCTGCTCGACGGCAAGTCGGAGGACGAGGTTTTCGTCGACGAGGAGGAGCCGGCGAAGCCGGTTGAGCCCGCGCCGGAGCCGGAACGGGCGCAAAGGGAAGGCGCCAGGCCGATTCCCCGTCCCAGGCCGGGCTACGCGGGCGGAGACGCAAGCTGAGGTTGAGAGGCCATGGGATGGCTCTCGCCCTGACAAACGCCGGCCTAATTAGGCTGGCGTTTTGAGTATCCGCCAGTTCGAGAGCCATCCCATGGCCTCTCAGCAACGTCCTCTCAAGCCCGCCAACTCCGAACTGCATCAAATTTCCTACCTGCCAGAGCGGGAATTTGATGCAGTTCGGGCAGGAGGTCGGTTGTGACGAAGCTGATGGGCATCGTCAACGTGACGCCGGACTCGTTTTCGGACGGAGGCTTGTTCTTGGAGCCCGAGGCCGCGATAGCTCATGGGGAACAGCTGGTGAGGGATGGGGCGGAGATTCTGGATGTGGGGGGTGAATCGACGCGACCGGGGGCGGAGCCCGTGACGGTGGAGGTGGAGCTCGAGAGGACGCAGCCGGTGGTCGCAGACCTGGAGGGATTGGGCTACACGGTGTCGATCGATACGTCGAAGGCGGCCGTGGCCGAGGCGGCGCTTGCGGCGGGGGCAGAGATCGTCAACGACGTGACGGCGCTGCGGGGCGATCCGGAGATGGCGGCGGTGTGTGCAGAGCGCAGCGCGACCGTCGTGTTGATGCACATGGCGGGGAAGCCGCGGACGATGCAGGAGGAGCCGCACTATGAGGACGTGGTCGACGAGGTCAAGGCGTTCCTTGTCGAGCGGGTCGAGGCGGCGGTTGCGGTGGGGATAGACGAGGAGAAGATCTGGGTTGATCCCGGCATCGGCTTCGGCAAGACGCTCGAGCACAACCTGGAGTTGCTGCGGCGACTCGGGGAGCTGCATGAGCTGGGTCGGCCGCTGGTGATCGGAACCTCGCGCAAGAGCTTCATCGGCAAGGTCGACGGGTCAGGGGTCGAGCAGCGGATCGGGGGCAGCGTCGCGACCGCGGTGCTGGCCGCCGCCGACGGCGCCGACGTGCTGCGCGTGCATGACGTCGCCGAGACGGCGCAGGCGCTGCGGGTGGCCGCAGCGGTGCTCGGATAGGTTCTCTGCACGATGGAGGCTCACGACAACGGGATCGAGTCGAGGGTCGAGGTCGAGCTTCGCGGCCTCTCGATCTACACCCACCACGGCGTCAGCGACTCGGAGCAGGAGGTCGGGCAGCGGCTCGAGTTCGACGTCTCCTTCGACGTGCCCGACTGCGACGCCGTCCTCACCGACCGGATCGAGGACACCGTCGACTACGGAGACGTCTGCGACATCGTCACCCTCGCCGCCACAGAGCGCAGCTACCGCACCCTCGAGCGGCTCGCCCAGGTCGTGGGGGAGAGGCTGATGGAGCGCTATGGCTGCGAGTCGGTCCGCGTCCGCGCCGCCAAGCCCGAGCCGCCGCTGCCGCTGGCGATCCAGGAGGTCGCCGTCGAGGTCGTCCACGAGCGCACCGAAGAAGAAGACGTAGACGAGGATGCGTAGCGGGTATCTGGGGCTGGGCTCGAACGTCGGCGATCGCGAGTCGCACCTGCGGGCCGCGGTCGAGCTGTTGCACGAGCGCGGGGTTGAGGTCGAGGCGGTCTCCTCGACCTACGAGACCGAGCCGGTCGGCGAGGTGCTCGACCAGCCCTACTTCCTCAACGCCGCGGTTCGCATTCGTACGGACCTGGAGCCGGAGGCGTTGCTTGACGTCTGCAAGGAGGTCGAGCAAGCCCGTGGCCGGGCCCTCGACGCTCCCCGCCACAGCCCCCGCCCCCTCGACGTCGACCTGCTCCTGCTCGGCGACCTCGAGCTCTCGACCGACCGCCTGACGCTCCCACACCCCGAGGTGACGAGCCGCCGCTTTGTCCTTGCCCCACTGCTGGAGCTCGACCCGGAACTCGCTCTTCCCGACGGCACACGACTCGCAAGCGCCCTCGATGCCCTCGGTCCCGGCCAGCGGGCCGAGCGCATCGGCTCGCTCTAGGCGACAGCCGGTTGACGCAGGGGGCCGAGCCAGGCGGGTGGTAGGACCGGGGGGAAGTCGCCAGCGATCTCCGGCTGGACGCGCATGGCGAGTTGGCTGGCGGGGCGCCCCTCGATCAGCGGGCGAAGGTCCTGGAAGGTCATCGCAAGGCGGATGCTGGGCGCTATCTGGAAGTCGGCCGCGTTCAATTCCTCACCGTTCAGGGTGCCCGCCGCGATCATCTCGTCGACGCGATCCAGTAGCCCCCCGAAGGCGGCGAGGTCGGCGCGCACGTTCTCGTCCGTCGCCTCGTTGATGCGCTTCTCGAGGGCGATGATCGGGGCGGCCGTGCGAACCGCGAGCCCGATCGGGATCCCCAGCCGTGCTCCCTCCGAGTAGCTGCGCAGGGCCGAATGGTCGCGCTGGAAGGCCCACCAGATGATCTGGCGGACAGGGTGTTGGAGCTCCTCGTCGCCGAAGCGCTCGGCCTCCTCGACCGCTGACCGCTTTGCCGGATCCGCGGGGAACAGAGCGGGCTCGGGGCGCAGGCGCTCCAGATCGCGGGCGATCTCGCGCGAGCCCTGGAACTTGCGGCCGTCGATCTTCAGCGCCGGCACGGTCTTGCCTGGGAAGCCGAGGCTGCGTACGACGAGCCTCGAGATCACCGGGAAAAGGTCGGTGCGCTTGAACTCGATGCCCTTGTGCTTGAGCATCAGTTGCACCGCAACCCCCGGGTGCGAACCCGGGATCGTGTAGAGCCGAACGTTCACGACGGCTGATCCTACGTGCATAATCGCCCGCGTGCTCCTCGCGGTCGACGTCGGTAACACGCAAACTCATCTCGGCGCCTTCGACGGCGAGCGGCTGGTCGAGCACTGGCGCTTCCAGACACGCTCCGGGGCGACCGGCGACGAGCTGGCCGAGCGGATCAGCGGCCTCTTCGCCCTCTGCGGGATGTCATTCACCGACGTCGACGCAGTCTGCGTCTCCTCGGTGGTGCCGCCGCTCGGCACCCAGTTCGAACAGCTGAGTGAGCGTTACCTCGGTGCCGAGTGCCTGACGATCGGGCCCGGTCTCAAGACCGGCATGCCGATCCGCATCGACAACCCGCTCGAGGTGGGGGCCGACCGGCTCGTCAACGCGATCGCCGCCTACGAGCGCTTCGGGGGAGCATGCATAGTCGTCGACTTCGGCACCGGGATCAACGTCGACGTCGTCTCCGCCGAGGGCGAGTACCTCGGGGGTGCGATTGGGCCCGGCCTCGAGATTTCGCTGACGGCGCTGATCGACCGCGCCGCCCGCATCACCCGAATCGACCTGGAGGCGCCGGAGGCTGCGATCGGCCGCTCCAGCCGCGCCGCGATCCAGTCCGGCTTCGTCTTCGGCTTCGCCGGGATGATCGACGGCATCGTGCGGCGGATCGAAGACGAACTGGGGAAGGCGCGGTTGCTGGCCACCGGCGGCTTTGCCAAGGTCGTCGTCCCCTACACCGAAACGATCGAGGAGGTAGACGACATGCTTACCCTCAGGGGGTTGCGCCTGATCCATGAGAGGAACACCTGAACAGCCCTCGCTGACCGATCCGCTGCGGATCGGCGACGTCGAGATCCCGAATCGAGTCCTGCTCGCCCCGCTGGCGGGGATCGGCAACTGGTTCGTTCGCCTGCAGGCGAAGCGCCACGGCGCCGGCCTCGCGGTCTCGGAGATGGTCTCCAGCTTCGGCCTGCACCACCGCAACGAGCGCACCCTGCGCGAGCTGATGCGCATCCACCCCGACGAGCATCCGGTTTCGATTCAGCTCTTCGGACACGACCCGGAGGTGATGCGCTCCGGCGCGGCGATTGCCGCCAAAGCGGGCGCCGACCTGATCGACATCAACATGGGCTGTCCGGTGCGCAAGGTGCGCAAGACGGGCGCCGGTGCCGAGCTGCTGCGTGACCCCGAGCTCGCCCTGGCGCTTGCCCGCGGGGCGATCGAGGGCAGTGGCCGGCCGGTGACGGTGAAGCTTCGCTCCGGCATCGAAGCCGGCGAGCGCTCCGGCTTCGATCTCGCGGTGCGGTTGGTGGAGGAGGCCGGCGTCGCCGCGATCGCCTTCCACCCACGCGCCGCCACGGTCGGGCATAAGGGCAGCCCCGACTACGAGCTGACTCGCGAGCTGGCCGAATGCGTCGACATCCCGGTGATCGTCTCCGGCGGCCTGAAAAGCGCCGAGGCGGCCCGTTCCGCATACGAGGAGTCCGGTGCCGATGCGGTGATGATCGCCCGCGGCGCGCTCGGAAATCCCTGGGTGTTCGAACAGCTGACAGGCCGGCGCAGCGAGCCACCCGATCGGGCCGAGGTCGCGGCCGAGCTGCTCTGGGTGATCGACCGCGCCGAGGAACACCTGGGAAGCGAGCGCGCTGGGCGCTACCTGCGAAAGTTCTACCCCTGGTACGTCGAGCCGCTCGGTGCCGGACCGGAGCTGGCGGACGAGCTGCAGCGCAACGCCGACCTGCCCCAAGCCCGCCGCCTGATCGCCTCGCTGGCCGCTCCAGCGCCCTCGCTATAATCCCGCGACTTCGGCCCTGGCGTGGCAGCACGAGCTGTCACACCTGGCCGTTTTTTTGAGTCTCAGGGCCGGTTTCGTCTTCCCCGGCGTCAATCGATCAAAGCGAGGTCAGGACCAGTGAGCCGCCAGTCCGTAATCACTCCCGAGGGTCTCGAGAAGCTCAAAGAGGAGATTGATCACCTCACGACCGTGCGGCGGCGTGAGGTTGCCGAGCGGATCAAGGAGGCGCGCGAGTTCGGTGACATCTCCGAGAACGCCGAGTACGACGACGCCAAGAACGAGCAGGCGCTGCTCGAGCAGCGCATCGCCCAGCTCGAAGAGCGGCTGCGGCGGGCGACGGTGATAGACGAGAAGGACCTCGGGACCGACGAAGTGCAGGTCGGCTCGATCGTCCACGTCAAGGACCAGAAGAGCGGCGATTCGCAGAAGTTCCAGATCGTCGGCTCGACCGAGGCCGACCCGCTGGAGCACAAGCTCTCCAACGAGTCGCCGATCGGCAAAGCGTTGATCGGTCGCAAACGCAACGAGATCGTCACGGTCGAGGTTCCGCGTGGGCCGAAGAAGAAACTGAAGATCACCAAGATCGAGAAGGCCTAGCGGCCGATAGGCTCGCGGCCGCTGATGGGCGAGGCCGAACAACCGAAGCTTTCCGACGTCCTGCGCGACCGGCGCGAGAAGTTGGAACGCCTGCGGGAGGCGGGCATCGATCCGTTCCCCCCGGAGTTTGCCGAGCGCGAGGACATCGCCGAGGTGAGGACAGCGCACGAAGGGCTGGCGCCGGGAGTGGAGACGGAATCGCGTCACCGCGTCGCGGGGCGGATCGTCGGCCGTCGCGGTCACGGCAAGGCCTGCTTCCTCGATCTGCGCGACGGCAGCGGTCAGATCCAGCTGCACGCCCGCGAGGACCTGCTCGGCGAGGAGCCCTACGAGCTGCTCGTCGACCTCGACCTCGGCGACATCGTCGGAGTCGAGGGCACGGCGCTGGCGACCCGGCGCGGCGGTGAGCTCTCGCTGGCGATCGACCGCTGGCGACTGCTGGCGAAGAGCCTGCGGCCGCCGCCCGACAAGTTCCACGGGCTCGAGGACGTCGAGACCCGCTACCGCCATCGTGAGCTCGACCTGATCGCCAACGAGGAGAGCCGGCGGCTCTTCGCGCTGCGCGCCCGCACCGTCAGCGAGGTGCGACGCTGGCTCGACGAACGAGGCTTCGTCGAGGTCGAGACGCCGGTGCTGCAGCCGCTCTACGGCGGCGCCCTGGCACGGCCCTTCGTCACCCATCACAACGCCCTGGACCGCGACTTCTACCTGCGGATCGCGACCGAGCTCTACCTCAAGCGCCTCGTCGTCGGTGGCATAGACCGCGTCTACGAGCTGGGCAAGGACTTCCGCAACGAGGGCATCTCGCACAAGCACAACCCCGAGTTCACGATGCTCGAGTGGTACGAGGCCTGCGCCGACTACGAGGTCACGGCGCATCGGGTCGAGACGATGGTCGCCGAGGTCGCCGAGCGGGTGCTGGGGACGACGAAGGTGAAGCGCGGCGAGCAGACGATCGACTTCGCCCCGCCCTGGAAACGAGTGACGCTGCGCGACGCGATCCGCGAGCGCAGCGGCATCGACATCGCCGAGCACCCGACCCGCGAGGCGCTGGCCGAGGCGATCGGCACCGAGCCCGAGCCCGACGAGGGCTGGGGGAAGCTGGTCGACGGCCTGCTTTCCAAGTCGGTCGAGCCGGAGCTGATCCAGCCGACCTTCGTCCTCGACTACCCGGTCGAGCTCTCCCCGTTCGCCAAGTCGCACCGTTCCGCGGAGGGGCTGGTCGAGCGCTTCGAGGCCTTCGCCGGCGGCATGGAGATCGCCAACGGCTTCACCGAGCTGAACGACCCGGACGAGCAGCGGCGCCGTTTCGAGCAGCAGGCCGAGGAGCTCGCTCGCGGCGACGATGAGGCGCAGCCCTACGACGAGGACTTCGTCGCCGCGCTCGAGCAGGGAATGCCCCCGACCGGTGGCGTCGGCATCGGCGTCGACCGCCTGGTCATGCTCCTCACCGGGGCAAAAAGCGTGCGCGAAGTGGTTCTTTACCCCGCGATGCGCACCTGAAACCCCTGAAATGCCGCTATGAGCGGTTATTTGCAGCCGCGAGCAGGTTGGGCGCGCTCGGTATCGTTTAAGAGGCACATGGGCATCTCCCGATAACCGAAGGGTGCCTACCGATACTTCCCCGGCGGTCTTGCGTTGGGGAGATAGAGAGGCTTTTTGTTCGAGCGATTCACAGAGCGGGCCCGTCAAGTCGTCGTCCTGGCGCAGGAAGAGGCGCGCACGCTGAAGCACAACTACATCGGCACCGAGCACATCCTGCTCGGCCTGCTTCGCGAGGAGGAGGGTCTCGCGGCCCGGGTACTCGAGTCGCTCGACATCACCACGGAGCGCGTCCGCTCGCAGGTCGTGCGGATCGTCGGCTCCGGCGAGGAGGTCACCTCCGGCCAGATCCCGTTCACGCCGCGCGCCAAGAAGGTGCTCGAGCTGGCCCTGCGCGAGGCGCTCTCGCTCGGCCACAACTACATCGGCACCGAGCACATCCTGCTCGGCCTCGTGCGCGAGAACGAGGGCGTCGCGGCGCGCATCCTGCTCGACTTCGACGCCGACTCGGACAAGATCCGCAACGAGGTCATCCGCATGCTCTCCGGCCCCGGCGGGCGTCGCCAGGGCGGCGGCCCCGGCAGCGGTGGGTCGGGTGAGGGCAAGAAGTCATCGAAGCTGCTCGACCAGTTCGGCCGCAACCTGACCAAGCTCGCCGACGAAGGCAAGCTCGATCCCGTGATCGGCCGTGAGACCGAGATCGAGCGGATCATGCAGATCCTCTCGCGACGGACGAAGAACAACCCGGTGCTGCTCGGCGAGCCCGGCGTCGGCAAGACCGCCGTCGTCGAGGGCCTGGCCGCGCGCATCAACAAGGGCGAGGTTCCCGAGCTGCTCAAGAACAAGCAGATCTACACGCTCGACCTGGCGGCGCTGGTCGCCGGCTCGAAGTACCGCGGCGAGTTCGAGGAGCGCCTCAAGAAGGTGATGAAGGAGATCACCCAGCGCGGCGACATCATCCTCTTCATCGACGAGCTCCACAACCTGGTCGGCGCCGGGGCGGCCGAGGGCGCGATCGACGCCGCTTCGATCCTCAAGCCGGCGCTTGCCCGCGGCGAGCTGCAGACGATCGGCGCGACGACGCTCGACGAGTACCGAAAGTACCTCGAGCGCGACTCGGCGCTGGAGCGCCGCTTCGCCCAGATCAAGGTCGACCAGCCCTCGGTCGAGGACACGGTCAAGATCCTCGAAGGGCTGCGCGAGCGCTACGAGCAGCACCACCGCGTCAACATCACCGACGACGCGCTGGAAGCCGCCGCCGAGCTCGCCGACCGCTACATCTCCGACCGCTTCCTGCCCGACAAGGCGATCGACCTGATCGACGAGGCCGCTTCGCGGATGCGGATCAAGTCGATGAGCGCGCCGCCGGTCTACCGCGACCTCGAGGAGGAAATCGAGACGACGCGGCGCGACAAGGAGGCCGCGATCGAAGCGCAGGAGTTCGAGAAGGCGGCGAACCTGCGCGACAGCGAGCGCCAGCTGACCACGCGCAAGCGCCAGCTCGAAGACGAGTGGGCAGAGGGCGAGAACGGCGAGCGGCCCGATGTGGGCGAAGAAGAGATCGCCGACATCGTCTCGATGTGGACCGGGATCCCGGTCTTCAAACTGACCGAGGCCGAGACCAAGAAGCTGATCCGCATGGAGGAGGAGCTGCACAAGCGGGTGATCGGCCAGGAGGTCGCGATCACCGCCGTCTCCAAGGCGATCCGCCGCTCGCGCGCCGGGATCAAGGATCCGAAGCGGCCGGCGGGCTCGTTCATCTTCCTCGGCCCTTCCGGGGTGGGCAAGACCGAGCTCGCCCGTACGCTGGCCGAGTTCCTCTTCGGCGACGAGGAGTCGATGGTCCGCATCGACATGTCCGAGTACATGGAGAAGCACGCGGTCAGTCGCCTTGTCGGCTCGCCTCCCGGGTACATCGGCTATGACGAGGGCGGCCAGCTGACCGAGGCCGTGCGCCGCAAGCCCTACAGCGTGCTGCTGCTCGACGAGATCGAGAAGGCGCACCCGGACGTCTTCAACATCCTGCTGCAGATCCTCGAGGACGGCAGGCTGACCGACGCCCAGGGGCGGACGGTCGACTTCCGCAACTCGATCGTGATCATGACCTCGAACATCGGCGCCTCGGAGATCGCCAAGAACACCTCGATCGGCTTCACCGTCGCTGACGAGACCGGCATGTCCTACGACGACATGAAGAACCGGATCATGAGCGATCTGAAGAAAGTCTTCCGGCCCGAGTTCCTCAACCGGATCGACGAGGTGATCGTCTTCCACAAGCTGGCCAAGGAAGAGGTCAAGGAGATCATCGACCTGATGATCAATCGCGTCCGTGTCCAGGTGGCGGAACACGAGCTGCAACTGGAGCTGACCGAGGAGGCGAAGGACCTTTTGGTCGACAAGGGCTGGGACCCCTCGATGGGCGCCCGGCCGCTGCGGCGCGCGATCCAGCGCTACATCGAGGACCCGCTCGCCGACGAAGTGCTGCGACAGGGACAGATGCCTCCCGGCTCGACCGTGATGGTCGAGCGCGACGCCTCCGGCGACGAGGAGGACAGGCCGTTGAGCCTGAAATTCGTCAAGCCGAAGAAACCGGCGCGGGCGAAGAAAGCCAAGTCGGAGCCCGAGAAGGTTGGCGTCGGCGCCAAGAAGGACCAGGGCGGCGACTCGCCCGAGGGCGACGAGCAGCCCTCCGGCGAAGACGCCTAGTTTCGACACGTGCGCGAGCCCGGGCGGACCGCGATAGGCACCTGGAGCGGTGGGCGCTTCCTGCGCTTCGGCGAGGAGATCGACGAGACGCGGTTGGAAAGCCTGCTCCTGCCGAACAACGGGATCGACACCGTGCTCAGCGCCGACGCCTATGGCCAGGGGGCGGCGGACTCGGTCCTCGGGCGAGCGCTGACGGGCGTGCCGCGCGACTCCTACTGCCTGGTCGGGGCGGTGGGCCACGACTTCTACGAGGGCGAGCGGGATGGGCCGCGCGGCTTCCCGCGTTTCACCGACCCGCGACTTCGCGGCGAGGGCGAGTACGGGGGCTACTTGCGGATGGCCATCGAGCGCAGCCTCGAGCGGCTTGGCGTCGACTCGTTCGACCTCCTGCTGCTCCATAACCCGGACCGGGTCGGCTACTCGAGCGAGGCGGTTTGGGACGGGATGGAGGCGCTGCGCGAGGCAGGATTAACGGCGCAGATCGGGGTCGCGCCCGGTCCCGCCAATGGCTTCACCCTCGACTTGATCTCCTGCCTGGAGCGCTTCGGCGAGCGGATCGACTGGGCGATGATCATCCTCAACCCGTTCGAGCCATGGCCGGGTGAGCTCTGCCTCGACGCGGCCGAGCGCCATGGGGTCAAGGTGATCACCCGCGTCGTCGATTACGGCGGCCTCTTCTGGGGCGATCTGCATCCAGGAATGGAGCTGGCCCGCGGCGACCACCGTGCCTTCCGGCCGCAGGGCTGGATCGAGGCGGGTCTGGAGCGGCTCGATCGCGTCATGCCCTATGCGGAGAAGGCGGAGCTCACCCCGATACAGCTCGCCTGCCAATGGAACCTCGCCCATCCCGCCGTCGAGTGCGTCGTCCCCACCCTGATCCAGGAGGCCGGCCCGGCGGCGCGCCCGATCGAGGACAAGCGCGCCGAGCTTGCCGCACTTCCGGTCGGGCAGAAGCTGAGCGCCGAGGACGTCGCCGCGATCCGCGCGATCGGCGACAACTCGAACTGCATGGTCCTCAAGGGCGCCAGTCCCGAACACGAAGGCGACGAGCGCCCCGACCGCTGGCCGCTCACTCCAGAGCTGGCCGAGGTCGGCGAGCGCTGGGGCATCGACCCGGCTCGGGATCTCGTCGCGACCCACTGACCCTGCTGTAGGGGAAGGACCGGTTGCCCCTCCCCTGGAGGCCGTCGCGCAGCTGAATCGTTCATTGCGCTACGAAACGTGGACACAGAGCCTCCCTGGGAGGGGCAACCGGTCCTTCCATCAACAGTTCCTCCGGGATCACAAAGAGCTCCAACGGTGAGCTGTCCCCGCCCATCGTCCTGGGGAGCTGTTGAGGGGCGGCGGTGGGGTCCTCCACCCAGAAGCTCTGTGTCCACGTTTCGAATCGGCAGCAGCGATTCAGCTGCGCGACGGCTTCTGGAGGAGGGCCCACCGCCGCCCCCATCTATAGCTTCAGCGGAGACGATGGTCGGGGGAGAGAAGCGCAAGTGGTGGACGCTGGTTGGGGCATGCTCGGGCCTGTTCGTGTTGATGCTCGACTCGACGGTTGTGGCGCTCGCGTTGTCGTCGATCAGAGCTGATCTGGGGGCGAGCGCGACCGAGTTGCAGTGGGTGATGAACGGCTACCTGCTGACGATCGCGGTGCTGGTGGTGACAGCGGGGCGGCTGGGGGACATGCTCGGGCGCAAGCGGCTGTTCGTGGTGGGGATGGTTCTGTTCGGAGCCGGGTCGATTCTTTCCGGTGCGGCGCAGGGGCCGTTGATGCTGATCGCGGGTCGCGTTCTTCAGGGGGTAGGCGCGGCGCCTATGCTCTCGCTCTCGCTGGCGATCGTCTGCAACGCCTTCCCGAAGGACGAGCAACCGCGGGCGCTGGGCATCTGGGCGGCGGTGTCGGCGATAGCGCTGGCGATCGGGCCGGTCGTCGGCGGAGGGCTGGTCGCGATCGACTGGCGGGCGATCTTCTGGATCAACGTGCCGATCGTTGTGGTGGGTACGGCGATCGTCCTCGCGGCGGCGCCCGAGTCGAGCGACCCGGGCGCGGGGACCCGCATCGACCTGCCGGGCCTGTTGACCCTGGGGGCGGGCCTCGGTTCGGTCGTCCTGGCGATGATCCAGTCGCGCGAGTGGCCAGCCGGCCTGACGGTCGCCCTCGCCGTCTTCGGCGTTCTCGCCCTGGCGCTCTTCGGCTGGATCGAGCGCCATGCGCGCAACCCGATCGTCGAATTCTCGCTCTTCCGCAACGGGCCCTATTTCGGTGCCAGCGCGGCGGCCTTCGCCGTCGTCGGCTCCTACTGGGCGGTGATGTTCTTCCAGCCCCAGTACCTGCAGGACGCCCTCGGCCACTCGGCGATCCTCAGTGGCCTGCTGATCCTGCCGGTGACGGTGCCGATGGTCGTCATCTCGCCCTTCTCGGGTGCGCTGATCGGGCGCTTCGGTGCTCGCCGGCTGATGACGGCCGGGATGCTATGTGGGGTTGCCGGCCTGTTCGTGTTGACCCGGATCGCGCCGGACAGCTCCTACGGCCTGGTGCTGGCCGGATACCTGCTCTTCGGCATCGCGATCGGCCTCGTCTACGCGCCGATGTCTACCGCGGCGATGGCGGCGATGCCGCCCGAGAAGGTTGGGATCGCCTCGGGCGTGCTGGCGATGGACCGGATCGTCGCCGGCTCGCTGGCCCTGGCGGCGACCGGCGCGGCTTTTCATGCCCTGCAGGCATCCGGCGACTCCTTCACGGCGTCGATCGCCGGCTCGACCTGGGTCTCGGTCGTCCTCTGCGCGCTCGGCACCGCGCTCACCTGGGCCTTCGTGCGAGACCCCGACCAGCCTCCACCCGAACCCCACTCCGCCCGCCACCGGCACTTCCACCTCTAAAACCGGCTCTTGTGACCGATTCTCTTGACAACGTCCATCCCGAGCTGTCCACTTGGGATTAGCCAGACCGCATTCCAAAGCGGTTTTTGCCATCCTTGAAAGCGATGTCAGCGCTCCCTGGGGATGAGCTTCACGAGTTGTCCGAACGCCAAGATCCCCGCCTACTGAGAGCCCTTGACGTCGTCGCGCCAGGCACGGCGCTGCGCGAGGGCATAGACAACATCGTCCACGCCAGTACGGGTGGGCTGGTCGTCGTCGGCGACCCCGGCGACATCTCGCACCTGCTCTCGGGTGGGATCCAGCTCGAAATCGACTACACGCCGGCGATGCTGTACCAGGTCGCAAAGATGGATGGTGCGATCGTGCTCAACGCCGAGGCGACGAGGATCGTCTGGGCGAACGTGCAGCTGATGCCCGACCCGACGATCCTCTCGGCCGAGACCGGCACCCGCCACCGAACCGCCGAGCGCGTCTCCAAACAGACCGAGGCGCTGGTGATCGCGATCTCGCAGCGGCGCGACGTCGTCTCCCTCTACGTCGAGGGGACGAAGTACATCCTGCAGGACATCCCAGCCGTGCTCGCCAAGGCGAACCAGGGCCTGGCGACGCTCGACAAGTACCGCACCCGCCTCGACCAGGTCTCGAATCGCCTCACGGTGCTCGAGTTCGAGGGCGGCGGCGTCCTCTATGACGCGCTCGCCGTCCTCCAGCGCGCCGAGCTGGTGACGCGGATGGCGGTCGAGGTCGAGCGCTACATCGTCGAGCTCGGCACCGAGGGTCGCCTGATCGAGATGCAGCTGGAGGAGACGATGGTCGGCGTCGCCGCCGACAAGACGGCTCTGATCCGCGACTACTCGGTCGAAGACTCCGAGGAGAACCTCGCGACCGTCCTGCAGTCGCTGGCGCGGATGCCGCACCAGGACGTGCTCGACTTCGGTCGCCTCGCCGAGCTGCTCGGCTACGACCGCAAGCTGAACACGCTCGACTTCCCGGTTGGCCCGCGCGGCTACCGTGTGCTCGGCCGCGTGCCGCGCATCCCAAAGCTTGTCGTCCAGAAGATCATCCAGGAGCTGGGTGGGCTGGAGGAGGTAATCGCTGCCTCCGATGCCGACCTGGAGGCCGTCGACGGTGTCGGTTCGACCAGAGCCAAGGACATACGCGAGGGTCTGCGCCGGCTCCAGGAGATCGACTCGGTCGATCGGTACCTACAGAGCTGACCGGCGATTGGCGCCGTCGCAAAAGAAAGGAGCATCCGATTTCTGAGCTAGCGGAAGAGGCCATGGAGGTGGATCTCGAGCCGGACGTCCCGTACGTCTGCGACTTCGAGGAGGGGGACAAGGTCGTCTATCCCCATCACGGTGCTGGCCTCGTGCTGAAGAAGGAGTCCCGTGAGTTGATGGGCGAGGAGCGTGAGTACCTCACCATCAAGATCCTCCACAACGAACTCACGGTGATGGTCCCCTGCGAGAACGCCGGCGTCGCAGGCTTGCGCCGGGTGATCGACGAGGAAGAAATCAAGAAGGTCACGGATGTCCTCACCGATGACGTGTCGGACATGCCGAAGAACTGGAACCGGCGCTTCAAGTACAACCGCGAGAAGATCAAGACCGGTGACGTGTTCGAGCTGGCGGAGGTCGTCCGCAACCTCGCGATCCGCGAGATGGAAAAGGGCCTCTCGACCGGTGAGAAGCAGATGTACACGCGGGCGAAGAAGATCCTCGCCTCGGAGTTCATGTATGCGCTCGACAAGGACGAGGAGGGCGCGGAGGAATACCTCGACGGGCTGCTGGAGGAGCGCTTCGCCGCCACGGCGTAGCTCCGCAGCTTCCGTCACGGCCGTGATCGCGGCCGCCGGCTCCGGGGAGAGGCTCGGAGCCGGCGGCCCGAAGGCCTTCGTGCCGTTGGCCGGCCGGCCGATGGTCGAGTGGTCGATCGCGGCCTGCCGTGCCGCGGAGTCGGTGCGCTCGATCGTCGTCGCCTGCCCGCCCGGGCACGTGCACGATCTGGCAGGGGGCGATGTGGGCGTGGTCGACGGCGGCGTTACGCGGGCGCAATCGGTGTCGAATGCGCTGCAGGCCGTGGGTACCGATCTGGTCGCGATCCACGATGCGGCGCGTCCCTTGGTCACGCCGGAGCTGATCGACGGTGTCGTCGCGACCCTCGTCGAAGATCCTCAGGCCGACGGCGCGATCGCCGCAAGCCCCGTCAGCGACACGATCAAGCGCGCAACAGCCCCCGAACACCCCGGTCGCAACGCATATCCAATGCATGACATGGGAAACGCGTTACGACCGATGGGGGAAGTGGAGGAAACGGTGGATCGGGGGACGTTGTGGGCGGCGCAAACGCCGCAGGTCTTCCGCGTCGACGCCCTGCGGGCGGCGATGGCGGGCGACCCGGAGCGGGTGGCGGCGGCGACCGACGAGGCGATGCTGATCGAGGCGATCGGGGGGCGGGTGCTGATCCATCCCGCGCCGGCCGACAACCTCAAGGTGACGACGCCGGTCGACCTGAGGCTTGCGGAGCTGCTCCTAGCCGAGCGCTCAGGTCAGTAGGACCCAGGCCAGGGCCGCGACGAAGCAGAGCTGGCCGACGCCGAGGGCGATGCCGAGGTTGTCGGCTCCGAACGCGCCGGCGAGAAGCGCGCCGCCGGCAAAGGCTCCAAGGAGGACGCCCAGCTGACGGATCATCGGCTCGGCCTGCCGATCCGCTCTGGCTCAGCCGGCAGACCGGCGACCGCGCGCACGCCATCCTCCATATGGCGCCGGCGGCGCCGCTCGTAGAGCCGGCGCTGAATGGAGAGCGTGAAGACTCCGGCCAACACGATCGCGGTCAGGTTGACCGCGAGCTGGGCCATCGCCCCGCGCCATTCCGACCAGTCGGCGAGCGCGGCGGCGACGCCGATGTTGGCTGCGGCGGGGATCGTCGTCACCGAGATCAGCACCCCGATCAGCGCCCCCGACTTGGCGGAGGTGAGCGAGAGGACGCCGGCGGCGCCGGCGAAGCAGGCGACGATGAAGGAGAAGTCGTCGGGTTTGGAGATGAACTGCGTCAGGGGGTGCATCGAGCCACTGAAATCGGGGTCGAGCAGTCCGGTCGCCTTCGAGACGAGGGTGAACAGGAAGGCGGCCGTGATGCCGACCGGGAAGCCGACGGCGAGGGCGGTGAGCGAGCGCAGGGCGACGTCCCGGCGCCGCTCGACCAAGGCGACGCAGAAGCCGGCGATCGGGCCGAACTCGGGCCCGACGACCATCGCGCCTACGATCAGGATCGGCGAGCCGAGGAAGATCCCGACCGAGGCGATCAGGCAGGCGAGGATCATGAAGATGAGGAAGTTGCCCCCCAGCTCGATCGTCTCCGACGTCCGCGCCTCGACCTCCTCCCAGACGACGGCATCCGAGGGCGCGCCGCGCGCCGCCCGCTCGGCCCGGTCGGCGGCCTCGGAGAGCTGCGAGTCGATCTGCTCGAGCGAGATCGAGCCGTCGCGCGCGACGCCCAGCTCCTTCAGGTCCTCGATCAGGACGCTGGCTTCCTCGCGGGCGATGTCGCAGAGGACCACGTCGCCCTTCGGCTGACGAGCGGCTCCGGCGAGGAAGACGAGGTTAGAGGCCGACGGCGCCGCTTCGAGCAGGCCGAGGACCTTCCCGCAGCGGTCTTCCGGCACGACGATCCGCAGGTGGACCATTGCCGCAGCGTATCCAGACGTAGGATCGAGATTCGTGCTGACCGATTACCACCTGCACCTGCGCCCGGACGAGCCGGGGACCGCGCCGGAGCGTTACTTCACCGCCGAGAACGTCGACCGCTACCTGGCCGCGGCCGCGGCCGCGGGAGTGGAGGAGCTTGGGGTCTCCGAGCACGTCTATCGCTTCACCGAGGCGCTCGACCTCTGGCGCCACCCGTTCTGGGAAGAGGAGGCGCGCGACGACCTCGGCGCCTACTGCGAGTTCGTGCGTGGCACGCCCCTGCGGCTGGGGATCGAGTGCGATTACGTCCCAGCCGCCGAGGATCGCACCGCGAACCTGCTCGACGCCCACGACTTCGACTACATCGTCGGCTCGGTCCATTTCGTCGGCGATAATGCGGTCGACCACCCCGGCTGGGACGTCTGGGAGTCGAAAGGCGACCCGGACGAGGTCTGGCGCCGCTACTTCGCCGCCCTGGCCGAGTGCGCCCGCTCGGGCCTCTTCGACATCCTCGCCCACCCGGATCTGGTCAAGGTCTGGGGTCGGGGGCGTCCGGCGCCCGAGCGCGATCCCCGTCACTACTATGAGCCCGCCATCGAGGCAATCGCGGAAAGTGGGATCGCTGTCGAGGTCTCGACCGCCGGCCTGCGCAAGCCCGTGGGAGAGCTCTATCCCTCGCGCGCCTTTGCCGAGATGTGCGTCGAAGCGGGGGCTTGCTTCGCGCTCTCCTCCGACGCTCACCTGCCCGAGCAGGTCGGTTTCCGCTATCCGGATGCGGTCGATTTCCTCGGTTCGCTCGGCGTCGCCGAGATCTGCGTCTTCGAAGGCCGCGAGCGGCGCCTGGCACCGCTCGGCCCGCCCGTGCGCGAGGATGCCAACCAATGAGCGTCGGGATCGGCTACGACTCGCACCGCTTCGCCGAGGGGCGCCGCCTCGTCCTCGGCGGCGTCGAGATCGACCACCCGCGCGGACTCGCCGGCCACTCGGACGCCGACGTCCTCACCCACGCGGTGATCGATGCCCTGCTCGGCGCCTCGGCGTCGGGCGACATCGGCACGCTCTTCCCCGACGACGACGACCTGTGGCGCGATGCCGACTCGATCGACCTTCTGAGCACGGTGGTCGGCACCGTCGCCGGCCGGATCGTCAACATCGACGCGACGCTCGTCTGCGAGGAGCCGCGCATCGGCCCCTTCCGGGCGGAGATGGAGCGCATCCTTGCTGAGGCGACCTCGGCTCGGGTCAGCGTCAAGGCGACCACCAACGAGGCTATGGGCTGGATCGGCCGCGGCGAGGGGATCGCCTGCCTCGCTGTCGCTCAGATCGAAGCCGAATAGCGACTAGGCTTCCCGGTCCCATGGGAATTCTCAGCTCCTTCGCGTCCAGCGCGCGGCAGTCGATTTCGGACGCGGTCTTCGAGGTCAAGGTCCTGCGCGAGGCGGGGGTCGTCGGCCTCCACCGTCCCGACAAGTCGGCAAAGGTCGTCTCCGCCTTCATCCGCTGGGGCGCTTCTCCGGCCCTCGGCATAACGACTGCGGCGATCCACTATCCCGACGAGCCGGCCCTGATCGACGAGCGCGGTTCGCTGACCTTCGAAGAGCTGCACAGGCGCTCCAACGCGTTGGCCCACGCCTTTGCTGGGATGGGGATCGGCAACGGCGACGGCGTCGGGATCATGTGCCGCAACCACCGCGGTTTCATCGAGACGACGCTTGCCGCCGCCAAGCTGGGCGCCAGCGCCCTCTACCTCAACACGATGTTCGCCGGTCCGCAGCTGGTCGAGGTGATGAAGCGCGAGGGGCCGAAGGCGCTGGTCTACGACGAGGAGTTCGCCGCGCTCCTCGACGGGGTCGACGAGAGTGTGGCCCGGATCAGGGCTTGGTGCGACAGCGAGCCGGACGGTCAGACGCTCGACGCGCTGATCGCCGCCAACGAGGAGTCGAACCTGAAGCCGCCGCCGGACAAGCCGCGCTTCGTCATCCTCACCTCCGGGACGACGGGAACGCCCAAGGGAGCGCAGCGCTCGAGCCCCGACGGACTGCTGGTCATGGCGGCGCTGATCGACAGGATCCCCTACCGCGCCCGCGACACGATGATGGTCGCGGCGCCGCTCTTTCACTCCTGGGGCTTCTTCCACTTCGTGATGAGCCTGCCGACCGCCTCGACGATGGTGCTGCGGCGCCGCTTCGACGAGGAGGAGACGTTGCGCGCGATCCAGGATCACAGGGCGCAGGTCCTCGCCGTGGTGCCGGTGATGCTGCAGCGCATCCTCCGCCTCCCCGAGGAGACGCTGAGCGCCTACGACCTCTCCTCGCTGCGGATCACCTCGGCGTCTGGCTCGGCCCTGCCCGGCGAGCTGGCGACCGAGTGGATGGATCGCTTCGGCGACAACGTCTACAACCTCTACGGCTCGACCGAGGTCGCCTATGCCACGGTGGCCACCCCGGAGGACCTGCGCGCCGCGCCGGGTACCGCCGGCAAGCCGCCGCGCGGCACCGTGGTCCGCCTCTACGACGAGGAGGGACGCGAGGCCCCCCCCGGCGAGGTGGGCCGCATCTTCGTCGGCAACGAGATGTCGTTCGAGGGCTACACCGGCGGCGGCGGCAAGGAAGACATCGACGGCCTGCTCTGCAGCGGCGACGTCGGTCACATCGATTCCGACGGCCGGCTCTTCATCGACGGTCGCGACGACGAGATGATCGTCTCCGGCGGCGAGAACGTCTTCCCCCGCGAGGTCGAGGACCTGCTCGCCGATCACGAGGCGGTTGTGGAGGTCGCGGTGATCGGTGTCGAGGACGAGGAGTTCGGACAACGCCTCAAGGCTTTCGTCGTCGCCACTGTCGAGGCCGACGTCTCCGAGGACGAGCTCAAGGCGCACATCAAGGCCAACCTGGCCGGTTACAAGGCGCCGCGGGAGATCGAGTTCCTCGACGAGCTGCCGCGCAACGCTACGGGCAAGATCCTCAAGCGCGAGCTGCACGCACGTGAGGCGCAGAAGCCCGTTTAGCGACGCTCCGCGCGGCTTCCGCTAATTGCGGCTTTGCCGCGCCGGGCGGGGTGGATAGCCCTCCGGAGCCGGTAGTAGGTTGCTTGCTGATGAGCGAGCCAGCTGCGGAGCTGAAGGCAGTCAGTGCGGCCCGAGAGGAGCTGCACGAGACCGCCAGCCAGGCGCTCGAGTGGGTCAAGGTCAGCGAGGAGCGCGTCACGCAGGCCGAAGCGAAGCTCGAGCAGGTCCGCGAGGAGACCAAGCAACGGGCGATGGTGGCCCTGCGCAAGATCGGCGAGGAGGGCCGCCGCCGGATCGCCACTGAGCACAGGAGGATGAAGGCCGCGGAAGCGCGAGCCGAACGCGCTGAGGGCGCCTTCGAGCGAGCTCGACAGGACGCCGATGAGGATCGCGAAGCCTTCGCGACTGATTTGAAGGCAAAGCACGAGAAGGCGGTTGACGCGGTCAAGCACGAAGCCGACCAGCGAGTTGCCGCCGCCGAGCAGCGCGCCGCCGAAGCTGAGGCGGCTGCGACCGAGGCGCACGAGCTTGCTGTTCGCCTCGAGCGCGAGATCGAGGAGCGTGTCATGCAGGGGACCGTCGACGTGCGGCGGGAAGCCGAGGAGCGGGTCAGGACGCTGGTCGAGAAGGTCGAAGGCGAAGCCACCGAGAAGGCACGGGCTCGTGCGGAGGAGGCGCTGAAAGCCGAGTCGGAGCGGATTCGCGTCCAGGCCGAGCAGCGCGAGCAGCGGGTCAGGGAGGCGGCCGAGGACGAGGTCAAGGCGAGCGCCAAGCGCGCCCGCCGTGAGGTGCTCGCCACGGTCGAGCGCACCGCACCGGCATGGGCGCGACGCGAGGCCTCGGCCTCGGGGTCTACCTACCGTACGTTCTAGACCCCTTTAGCATCCCCACCCGTGCGGGAGGTGCGGATCAGGGACACGCTGAGCGGAGAGCTCGTTGCGCTCGACCCCGGCCGGGAGGTTGGGATCTACGCCTGCGGCCCCACCGTCTACAGCCGCATCCACATCGGCAACGCGCGACCCTTCGTCGTCTTCTCGCTCTTGGCGTGTTTCCTGCGCTCGGAGGGGTACGAGGCGAGACTGGTTGTCAACGTCACCGACATCAACGACAAGATCTACGTCGCGGCGCGCGAGGCGGGGGAGGGGTCGGCGGCCTTTGCCGAGCGGATGACCCGCGCCTACTTCGAGGACACCGATGCCCTCGGGCTCGGGAGGCCCGACGCCGAGCCGCTGGCGACCGAGACCGTCGACGGGATCGTCGCCCTGATCGAGGAGCTGATCGAGGGAGGGCATGCCTACGAGTCGGGGGGCGACGTCTACTTTCGCGTCAAGAGCTTCGGCGGTTACGGCAAGCTCTCCAACCGCCGCACCGAGGACATGGACCAGGGCGAGGACGCGGGGGCCGAATCGCTGAAGCAGGATCCGCTCGACTTCGCCCTCTGGAAGTCCCAGAAGCCAGACGAGGACACCTCGTGGGAGTCCCCCTGGGGCCCGGGCCGCCCGGCCTGGCACATCGAGTGCTCGGTGATGGCTGAGCAGGAGCTGGGTCCCTCGTTCGCGATCCACGGCGGCGGCTCCGACCTGATCTTCCCCCATCACGAGAACGAGATCGCGCAGTCCGAGGGCGCCGGGCGCCCGTTCGCGCGTCTCTGGATGCACAACGGGATGGTCGAGACCGACGCGGCCAAGATGTCGAAGTCGGAGGGCAACATCTTCCAGCTCTCAGAAGCGGTGGACCGCTATGGGCGCGAGGCGGTCGTGGCGTATTTGATTTCCGGTCACTACCGGCAGCCACTCTCCTTCGGAGAGGGCGAGATGGAACAGGCGGTGGCAAGAGTCGAGAGGCTTCGCAATTTCTTCCGGGAGCACCCCGTTGAGGGGGCGCCGGGGGAAGGTCCGGCGGAGCAACAGCGGGGAGGCTCCGGCGGACCTTCCCCCGGCGCCCGTCTCGAGGCGTTCAAGGAGGCACTGGCCGATGACTTCAACACTCCCCGGGCCATGGCAGAGGTGGCGGAGCTCGTGGCGGAAGCCAATCGCGAAGACATCCCCGGAGCGCCCGTAGCGGTCCAGAAGATGCTTGAGCTCTTGGGGCTCGGTTCCCTCACCCAGCCGGACGAGGGAGCTGAGGCCGACGACGAGGCGGAGAAGCTGCTCGGGGAGCGAGAGGCGGCTCGGGCGGAGAAGGACTTCGGGCGGGCGGATGAGATTCGGGAGCGGCTTGCGGAGTTGGGCTGGGAGGTTCGCGACGGAGCCGAGGGCGCGAAGCTGGTTCCCAGGGCTTAGATGGATTCGCAGCTGATCTACGGCAAGCAGCCCGTCGCCGAGGCTGAGCGGGGGCGACGGCAGGTCAGGCGGGTGTGGCGGGCGCCGGAGACGTCAAGCGAGGAGCTGGAGCGGATCTGCGGGTCGCCCGATCACCAAGGGGTTGTGGCCGAGGTCGATCCGTATCCCTATACGGAGCCGAATGCGCTGCTGGCCGAACCGGGGGTGTTGCTGGTGGCGCTGGATCAGGTCCAGGACCCGCGCAACCTGGGCGCGGTCGCCCGCTCGGCCGAGGTGGCAGGGGCGACCGGCCTCGTGATCCCCGAGCGCCGCGCGGCCGAGGTGACTGCGGTCGCCTGCAAGGCATCGGCCGGCGCCGTCGAGCACCTGCCGATCGC